>Ga0214919_10001899_pt1 | contig 33554 bp, 36 predicted proteins | sample LL1503_MetaG_FD_177994 | JGI IMG/M metagenome (GOLD analysis project Ga0214919, IMG submission 177994) | Freshwater microbial communities from Lake Lanier, Atlanta, Georgia, United States - LL-1503 | ecosystem: Environmental > Aquatic > Freshwater > Lake | place: USA: Georgia | collected... | reverse complement strand
TCCACGTCATTAATGCCTTGGGTACACACGTGGCACTAATCGGGAGCTGACCAATTCGTTCCCCGTCTGCGTATGCAACTGCATCAGCGCTGATACTCACATTCTTGCTGCGCACAATCTCAACGGCTGGATGCATAACGTGGGTTCCCTTAAAGACTCGAGGAAAGACTTTTATGAACTCAAGTTTTGAGATTGGATGCAGAACCATGACATCGAAAAAGCCATCTGTGACATCGGCTTCGGGGCAAACAAGCATCCCGCCACCGTATGAGCGTCCATTAGAGACAGCGATGAGCATGGCTTGAGTGGAAATAGTGCGATCATCTAGAACTATTTCATAATGACGTGGTGCAAAGCGAGGAAGCTCAATTGCTATAGCTACGTTGTATTTGCTTGGACCTTTGGGCCACGACATCGTATTTGCCTTCTCGTTAACAATTGAATCAAATCCAGTTGAGAGAATCGCACCGAACCATTCACCATCTACTAGCCCAAGATCGACTGATTTCGGCTTGGTGTTAAATACAGAATCGAGAATGACATCCACATCATCGAGTGGCCAACCAAGAGTGCGTACAAAATCATTTCCTGTGCCGGCAGGTATAAGCGCCAGTGGCACTTGTACCGGAGTAGTTTTCTGCAAAACCAAATGAAAAAGTCCATCACCACCAACAGCGATCACCCCATCGCAATCTGGATTTCGATCCAGGAATCGCTGCAATAAATCTGCCTGATCAATACCATTACGCCCGATAATGATTTCGTAGCTAATTCCATGGCTATTGAGATAACCGGCAACATGAGTGCCAATGTTGGCGCCTTTTCCTTGACCAGAAACCGGATTGATTACTAAGGCCCACATACACAAATCCCCTATTCGCTTATGGGAGATGGTGCATCGATCGCGGTGGACTCGGTTTCTATTTTCCCCACGCGCTTGTCACGGCGTTTATCAACAAGTAGCGCTATTCCCCCGGCAGCGAAATAAAGCATGACCAGTGGCACCGCCAGTAGAGCCATTGTTAGTGGATCTGCCGTTGGCGTGAAGGCAGCAGTGAAGAGAACAATGCAGAAAACCCATATTCTCCATGGGCGAAGAATCGTTTCACCGCGTAAGAAGCCGATGAGATTAAAGGTAATCAAGAAGATTGGTAGTTCAAATGCCAAGCCAAAAAGGAGAATGATTCGCATGACGAAATCAAGATAATCATCAAATCGAACCAAGTTAGATAAAGCGTTTGGCGTGAAACCAAAAAGAACCTTAATTGCAACAGGAAGGATGAGATATCCCAGAGTTGCTCCAGCCGCAAAGAATGGTGTTGCAGATACTAAGAACAGAACTGAGTTGCGCTTCTCTTTGCGGTGCAGACCAGGTGCGATGAAAGCCCACAACTGATAGAGCCAAAATGGTGCTGCGACGATGACACCTGATAAGAGCGCAACTTTGATTTGCAAATTAAGGGGCCCTAGAACTCCACTGATGTAGAGAGCTCCACAATTGGTATCACCATTGCGCTGGGCCTCGGCCAAATCGCAAACAGGCAACGCAAGCGTTGTAATAATCGAGTTATAGAAGTACCAACCCAAGCCAGATGCTAAGAGAATCGCGACAGATGCGCGAACTACTCTCTTACGAAGTTCTCGTAAATGATCTAGTAATGGCATCCGTGCGTCTTGAGAAGACGCCATCAGAATTTACTTGTCTGTAGGGGTTTCGCCGTCAGCCTTCTTTTCTTCGGCTGTCATTTCCTTCATTTCGCTCTTGAATATGCGCATTGAGCGTCCAAGTGAGCGAGCTGAATCAGGAAGACGCTTTGCGCCAAAGAGAACAAGAACAACGATCAGAAGAATCAAAATATGGCTAGGTTCACGTAAGAACATGGCAAACTCCCTGCAGTTAGAAGTACTTAAGCGGCAAGGCTACCCCAGAGCCCTGAAAATTGGCTAGGCGGGTTAGTGAGCCTGATAACGATCGAGTATCAGTTGGGCCTTTTTGGCTATTTCCAGGGCCAAATCGCCAGGTTCAAGGAGAACTGCGCTACCCGATGAGGCAAAAACGCTCCTAATGATCCATTGGCGAGAAAATGATTGAATCTGCACTTTCTCATTGATAGGTGCAACATCTAACCCAAATCTTTCCTTCATTAATCTAGCTCTTGAGCCAATAGAGATGTGCGATGCGAACTCTGCATTCTCACCAGAAGCCTCTTTGGATATCACCTTCTGGGTGTTACTTGAAACTTTGAGAGATTGAATTCGTTCTAAGCGAAACACTCTAAAGGCGCATGCGCTATGGCAATAGGCAAAGAGGTATTCGATGCCATCCTCAGTGCGCAGTTCTAGTGGCGTGATTTCGCGCTCTGTAAAACTATCGCTATAAAGTGAATGATAAGAAATTTCTAGATTAACCTGTTTGTGCAAGCTCTGTTCTATCTGGGCCCTGACCGCACTTGATACGGGATCTGCGGCACGAAAAGTCGCGTTCATACCCACTTTTTCACTCAATCTTTGCGAGAGAGTTTGAACCTTAGATGCTATATCTTCGTTGTTCGGAAGTGATTCACGAACTAAATCTAGGCCCAGTAAAAGCGAGATAATCTCTTCGCTGCTCAATGTGCGAGGAGATTTGAGTGTTGGTGCATTTCGAATTGTGACAAATCCAGATTCAAAAGATAGATCCATCAATTCAAGAGCGGTATAGCCGGGTAGTCCACACATCCATAAAGTTGTTAAATCAGCACTCATCTGTGATGTTGTCACATCGAATGCCTTTGCGAGATCTGAAATAGCAATCCCTTGATGGGCACTTATGTAGGGAACTAGAGCCAACAAACGTTCTGTGTGGATAATGGGTGCAGGTTTTGCTTTAGCCATGGTTGACCACCATTGAGCTCAAAATCTTAACCATTGACTCACGCAACTCTGATGGTTCTATAACTACCACGTCATCCAAATGCCATAGGAGTGAATCTACGAATGTGGACTCATCACCATATCGGATAGTTATTTGATCCCACTCCCCCTTCTCAACAACTGAGATCGCTTTCTTGCGCAAAACAAAAGCCTTACCTTTTCGTATATCTATCGTTGCCAATTTTGCGGAAATACCTTCATCAAGATGTGAGAAGAGATCAAAACCAGCTGGTATTTCAAATGAAGCGTTTTTCTTTCCTGCAACTATTTCGCCCTCGACTCGATCTAAACGAAAAGTGCGAATGGCGCTTTTATCAAGATCCATTCCGGCGAAATACCAAAAGCCATCACGCGAAGCCAAGGCATAAGGGTTCAGTGTCCGCATTTGGTTCTCTAAATCCTGCCCTACATAGGTAAAAGAAATTGCCGATCTTGTGGTGATCGCTTCAACCACCGTTACTAGTTCACTACTAGCACTGACCATTCGGGGAGCTAACATAGGAATGGCATCAATGTCTGAATCAATACCAATTGATTTCAATTTAAGTAGAGCTGAGTGTGCAATGGAGTTGAGGGCTTGACCGTTCCATGCGTTTGCGGCCAGAGACAGAAGCGCAATATCAGCACCAGATATCTCACCCAGATCTAGTGCGTAACTCTCTGGCTTAATGCGATATCCCGCTTCATCATTGAAAATGGGATCAAAACCACCGACTTCTATTTCAATTCCTAGAGAGCGCAGATCATCCTTATCTCGTTCAAACATGCGCTCTTTTGATTCATCGTTACCTTCATAGCCTTCGATACTTCGAAAAATTTCACTCTTTGTGAGAAAACGTCTAGTGGCTAGAAGTGCGATAGTTAAATTAACTAACCGCTCACTCTTCCGCGACACCGTATGCACCTTTTGATGGTCTGCGACGGCGAGCTAGTACTTCCACTCCTGGTGCCATGCGACGGCTTTGAATCAGAAATCCTGTGTGTCCGATCATTCTCTGTTGCGGGCGAACGGCTAAACCCTCATGGTGCCAACCACGAACCAAAGTTTCACTACTTTCGGGTTCGGTAAATCGACCATCTTCCTTTATTGCTTCTGCTGTCGCCGATAACTGCGTCGTTGTGGCCACATACGATATGAAAACTCCGCCTGGTCGAAGAGCTCTAGCGGCAATATCTACGCATTCCCACGGTGCAAGCATATCCAAAACAACTCGATCGAATTCACTTTCAAAGTTCTGGTCCTGTAAATCCCCAACATCCAACTTCCAATTAGTGGGTGCGCCCTCAAAATAGGCATCAACATTTGAACGAGCATTTTCGGCAAAATCTGCGCGGCGCTCTACTGAATGTACGTATCCCTTTTCACCTGCTGCGCGCAATAAAGAAATTGTTAAAGCACCGCTGCCAACACCTGCTTCAAGTACTCGTGCACCTGGATAGATATCGGCCAGACCAACAATCATTGCTGCATCTTTTGGATAAACAATCGTTGCACCGCGAGGCATTGTTAAGACATAGTCAGCTAGCAAAGGCTTAAAGGCTGTGAATTTCAAACCAGCCGTGGTGCTCACTACTGAACCTTCGGGCATTCCGATCAAGTCATCGTGGGTAATCCAACCCTTATGGGTGTGCCATTCTTTGCCCGGAACTATCGTAAAGCTATAGAGCTTGCCTTTGGGGTCAGTGAGTTGAATGCGATCACCCGCAGCAAAGAAACCTTGATTCGACACGGGAGCATCTTAGGTCAAATAAGTGCAGCAAGTGCGGGTATGTTGCCGTACGTGAGTAACCAGCCATTGCGCCTATCCCCTAGTCGGGTAAGTGAGTTTGAGAACTGCCCTCAACTCTATAAATACCGCGTAATAGATCAACTCCCACAACCTCCCTCATTAGATGCAGAGCGCGGAACTTTAGTTCACACGATTTTGCATGATCTTTTTGAGAATGCACCGAGTGATAGAACACCACAGAGTGCTATCGAACTTCTTCCATCGCGTTGGCAGGCACAAATGGCCGAGAAACCTGAACTGATGGAGATGGTTACCAACGAAAAGGAATGGTTTGATCGAGCAGAATCTTTGCTTCGCACTTACTTCACTTTAGAAGATCCTCAAAGCTTTGAGGCTACCCATCGTGAACTTCACCTAGAAAATGATTTTTCTGAAGATATTTATCTGCATGGATATGTGGATCGTCTAGATGTTGCACCAACAGGTGAAGTTCGAATCGTTGACTACAAGACCGGGAAGGCGCCTAAGCCTGGGTGGGAAGAGAAAGCTCTCTTCCAATTGCGCGTATACGCCCTTCTATATTTCAAGACACACAATGTTCTCCCCCGCCTTCTCCAACTCATTTACTTGGGTGATGGAAAACTTGTCAAAAGCACTCCAACGTTGACCGACCTTGCTGCCACAGAGAAAACGTTAAAGCGAGTAGCAGCTGACATCTTTGCCTCAATTGAAAAGGATTACTGGCCACCAAAACCGAGTCGCCTATGCGATTGGTGCTATTTCAAAACTATTTGTCCGGCACATACGAGCTAAATGGCGGTTGAGAAGTCTGCATGAAGTTTCTTTAACGTTTCGAAGTTCAACTGTTCCAGGGACTTAATCACTCGTACTCTGACTGACTCATCAACTTTTACTAGGTGAGGCACCGCAATCAACCATGCACCGCTACTAGTTGCTGCGCCCACACCTGTAAGAGAATCTTCAAAAACTAAACATTGCGAAATCTGACTAGCCGTTAAGTCTGCAGCTTTGAGATAAGCATCTGGATGTGGCTTGGTTCGTTCAACATCGTCACTGGAAATAGAGAAAGGAAAGAGATCTGCGCCAACGTTGTCTAAAACAGCATCAACGATAATTCTTGGACTGGCAGATACCAACCCAGTCTTTACTCCATTGGCTTGGAGTTCTTTCACTAATTCAAAGGCTCCTGGCATAAAGGGTGTGTGTGAGCGCATTTTTTCGGCCTGTACCTGGACAAGAGTTTGTGTGAAATATTCAGGGCTCTTGGCCTGATTGCACTTGTCGTGCATGTATTGACCGACCCTAGAGAGCGGACCACCCAAGCAAGCAACCTGATCTGCTGAAGTCCACTGATATCCATATGCTGCGGTTATTTCAGTCTCGGATTTGAGCCATTCAGGTTCAGAATCAACCAATAAGCCATCCATATCGAAGAAGACAGCATCAAAAAAACTTTTCACCCGTCTCCTTTGAGATTTCCGTCTAGCAGAACTCCGCAAGATTACCCTAAGGTTTAACCCTATGGAGATACATCACATCCCAGCTCTTCGAAATCCAATAATGGTGATGGCCTTTTCTGGATGGAATGATGCAGGTGAAGCAGCAACTGGCGCTGTTGAGCACCTTCTTTCTGCTTGGCAAAATGAACCTAACGATGTTGTGCCAGAACTGATCGCAGATATTGAGTCTGAAGAGTTCTATGACTTTCAAGTAAATCGACCACATATTTTCGTTGATGATTCGCAGATACGAAATATCACCTGGCCCACAACAGAGATATTCGGGGTTGTATTGCCCAACTTTGATCGAGATTTAGTAATCGTAAAGGGAACTGAACCATCGATGCGTTGGAAGAGTTTTACTCGAGAACTCTTGGACCTAGCTGATGATCTTGAAGTCTCTCTCATCATCACTATGGGATCTATGTTGGCTGATGTTCCGCATTCACGTCCTATTGCAGTCAGTGGAAGTAGTGCCCACCCAGAATTAGCAACGCGTTTAGGAGTTGAAGTTTCAAGTTATGAGGGACCTACTGGGATTCTCGGAATTATTAGTGATGGCTGTATGCGCCGCGGGATCGATGCAGTTTCGTTATGGGCAGCTATTCCACACTATGCATCTAGTTCACCTTCTCCCAAAGCTACGTTGTCTCTGGTTAACTCTCTAGAAGATTTTCTTGAAATTACGATTCCCCCAGCTGATTTGGCAGAGGCTGCTGATGAGTGGGAGAAGGATGTTTCTGAGATGGCCAAAGAAGATAGCGATGTGGCTGAATATGTAAAGGCACTTGAGGATTCAAAGGATGCTGCTGAACTACCTGAAGTTTCTGGAGATTCGATTGCTAAAGAATTTGAAAGATACTTGCGACGTAGAACCAAGGATTAAAGAGCTAGCCCCAACAAAGCATCTAAAACGGTAGAAAGCTCTTGAGCATCTCCCCCGGTACCTCCGTCTAAAGTTTGGGAGGCCCACTCATCAAGTGCTGCCAGAGCAGATGAAGTATCTAGATCATCACTTAGCGCAAAAACAATTTGCTCAATCACAGATTCTGTTGGTGCCACTACTCCTGAAGCAAGCGCTTTACGGATTTGATTAACTCGCTGTGTTGCTTGTAGCAACAACTCATCAGTCCACATTCGATCTACTCTGTAGTGCTGTGACATAAGTGCAAAACGAATCACCATTGGGTCTGTACCGGACTGAATAAGCTTGGAGACGAAAACTAAATTGCCTTTACTCTTACTCATCTTTTCGCCATCTAAACCGATCATTGCAGCGTGAACATATGTTGCTGCAAGATCCTTACCGGTCAGCACGTGTGCTTGAGATGCACACATTTCATGATGCGGAAAAATAAGATCACTTCCACCGCCTTGAATATCAATACAAGTCTCATCTGAATCCAATGGCTCTAAATACTTAAGTGCAATTGCGGTGCACTCGATGTGCCAACCTGGTCTGCCAACTCCATGTATAGAAGACCAACCTGGTTCGTTCTCACGTTTTGCCATCCATACCAAGCAATCAAGTGGATCAACTTTCCCGACTAGCGTGGGATTACCACCACGTTGAGAAAAGATTTCCTTCATGCTTTCTTTGTCGAGATGTGAAAGGGACCCAAAATCTGGAGACGAATAGTTCTTGAAGAAAAGATCCTGGTCTATGGGATAGATAGTTCCTTTAGCTTGAAGGGCACTAACAGCCTCACTCACTAGATCTATGGCCTCAACTGCACCGATGTAATGGGCTGGTGGTATCACTCGCAAATCGACCATATCGCCTCTAAAAAGATCGATTTGAGATAGAGCTAAATCTTCCCACTTCAGATTATCTCTAATTGCTCGTTCCAGGAGTGGATCATCAATGTCTGTAATATTTTGAACATAGAGAACTTGTGAACCTGCGGCTCTTAAATATCGGTTGATAAGGTCAAATGTTAGATAAGTTGCAGCATGTCCAAGATGGGTAGCGTCATATGGGGTAATTCCGCAGACATACATGCGATAGGTATCTTTTTGGCCTACCAACTCCTTTGTCAGTGATTTGGAGTTAGTGAGCGATAGTTGTGGAAATTTGATTGAACGCTTCAGTGCAGGAACTGCAACCGAGGACCAAGATTTCATGGGTAGATTCTAGTAACTTTGTCGTTAGAACGCAGGCCATGGAATAGCTGGCCACTGCGGGTTTGGCAAAGGCATAACACCGCTTTCTAGCAATCGCATTACTCGAGTGCCCAATGCCTCAATTTCCAGTGTCGTAAGATGAGCGGATAAGTCCAATTCTTTACCTAACGCATCTTTTAGTGCGTTTAACGAGTTCATCTCCGCTTGGCTTAATTCGTCTCCAGCCCACTGCCAAAGAACTGTTCGGAGTTTGTCCTCTTCATGAAATGTCACACCGTGATCACAGCCATAGAGATGACCTTTTCCATCAGGTAATAGATGACCAATCTTGCGATCTGTGTTGTTGATGATTGCATCAAAGAATGCCATAGAGCGAAGTTGTGGAAGATCTTGGGAAAAATAGCCGGCAAGATCAATGGATTCATCGATATCAATCCATTCTTGAACCATTCCGATCCCATAAGGACCTTCACGCAAGATTGTGAGAGGCACTAAATCTAAGCCAAGAAAATCACTCACTAAAAATGCTGCATATTCACGATCGGCTAAAGTGCCATCGGGAAAATCCCACAATGGGCGCTCTCCGGCAACTGGTTTATATATACAGGCTATTTCGGTTGACTCATAGCTAACTGTTGCAAACAGTGTTGCATTAGATGCATCTACTAATCGCCCCGTCACAGACATTTCGCCTAATGTCAGAATCGAACGGTTATCTCCTGTAGCCATTAGCCCTAGGACACAAGTGACCACGTGGATCAATCGGAATAGCGCAGAAAGGACAAGGAACGCGTCCTGCATTTACAACTGCATTTGTTCTAGCAATGAAGGCTTTAGCTTGTCCTAAAGATATATTCAAAGATACTTCAGGCAGCTCTTCCTCAACTTCAACTTCCTTAATCGAAAATAGTTCTACACATACCTTCTTAGAATCATCATCCCAGGCAATGGAGATTGCTCCGATAACGAAATCCTTATCAACTGGTGACTCCAACGGGGCTTCATCTCGTTCAACACGATCAGCAACTAACGTCACATCTTCTCTAGCCACTTGCTTACAGAGAATTTCCAACCTTTGTGACAACGTAGAAGCTTGAGATTTTTCCAGAGACGCACTCACTAATGCTGTTCCAGAGCGGACCTGCAGGTAGAACTCGCGCTCCCCTGGCTCACCAATCGTTCCGCATATGAAGCGATCAACGCTTTCAAACTCAAAACTCATTTTCCTGAACCACCACCGAGGAGGTTCTTTGTGCGCTTTGGCCCAGTTAAGAGTTCGGTGAGATTTGATCGGGTGTCGTTGAGCAATGTTATACGAGCCGTACTGTGTGAGTAATCCAAGATGGTCACAGATGCTGGGTCAATAACAATTCGCTGAAAATCATCGAGATGCATTCCTAGTGCGTTGGCCACGATGGCTTTGATGACATCACCATGGCTAACAAGAACTGCTGCACCTTTGCGCTTTGAATTTAAGGATTCATGAACCGCTTGCATGGCCCGCTGTTGCATGTGCGCCAAGCCTTCGCCTTGCGGAAAATACATCGCTGAGGGATTACCTTGGACTGTCTTCCACAATTTGTGACGTGAGAGAACCGAAAGTTTCTTTCCGCTCCAACTACCGTAATCAACTTCAGTGAGGTTTTCATCCGTGATCAAGAGTTTTTGACTAGTAGTTGGCAGAGCTGCTACCCAGGGCGAAATAGTCTGATGGCATCGTTGCATGGGGCTGATTCGTATTTGCGCGATAGGGAAAACGCCTAGCCTTGCTGATAGTTCTTGCGATTGCTTAACTCCCTTTTCAGAAAGTGAAATATTGGGCAGGCGACCAGATAGGACGCCTCGGGCATTTGCCTGAGAATGGGCATGCCTAATCAAAACTATCTGCATATCGCAAAGGCTATCGCAGGTTTTACTCTCATGACTTGCTAGGGTCACTCCATGCAAATGCGTAAAGCTGGAAATAGTGGGCTCATGCTCTCGCGTTTAGCGCTGGGAACGATGACATGGGGTCGCGACACTGATGAACATGAGGCCGCAGATCAATGCCGCGCATTTATTGATGCTGGCGGAAATTTCATTGACACAGCTGCCACTTATGGTGATGGCGATAGTGAACGCGTGATCGGTGGACTTATCGGCACTTTGTTCCAACGCGATGAAGTTGTAATTGCGACAAAAGCAGGACTGACCTTTCCTGATGGAGTACGGACTGTAGATAACTCCCGACACGCACTTATCGCTGAATTGGATCGTTCATTAGCAAGGCTAGGAACTGATTTTGTGGACATATGGCAAATCCATACATGGGATCCATTCTCACCAATTGATGACACATTATCTGCACTCGACTATGCATATAGTTCAGGCCGCGCGCGCTACGTTGGCTTCTCAAATTTCACCGGTTGGCAACTAGCTCAGGCCGCTACGAAACAGATTAGCAATTCTGCAAAAGCGCCCATAACTACTATTCAAAGTGAATACTCACTGTTAAATCGCGATGTTGAAATAGAAATATTGGACAGCGCACAAGCCTGTGGCGTCGGTTTCCTAGCCTGGGCACCCTTGGGTCGCGGTGTTCTGACTGGAAAATATCGCAATGGAATTCCAAGTGACTCCCGAGGTGCTGCCCCACATTTCGCAAAAGATATTGCACTCTATTTAAATGCCAGAAGCAGCAGCATTGTTGAATCCGTATGCGTTGCTGCCAGCGGTCTTGGCTATTCTCCCCTTGAAATCGCTTTAGCGTGGGTCAGAGATGCGCCAGGTGTTACCAGCACAATTATTGGAGCTAGAACTGGGGCGCAACTACGTGGTGTCTTGAAAACTGAAGAGATTTCACTTCCAGATATCGTTCGTAGCGCCCTAGATGACGTGAGCGCTTAAGCGTGCTCTAGGAAATCCTTTAGCACTCGCACACCAAAAGTAAGACCTTCTACCGGAACACGTTCATCTACTCCGTGAAAAAGCGCCATGAAATCAAAGTCTGCATCAAGTTTTAGTGGAGAGAATCCATAACCAATAATGCCTAGCTCGGCTAGGGCCTTGTTATCTGTTCCACCGCTCATCACATATGGGACTGGTACAGCTTCTGGATCTTCAACCATGATTGCCGCACACATTGCATCAACCAGATCGCCTTCGAAAGGAACTTCAAGGGCTTTATCTGTAGTGATGGTTTCGATTGTGATGTCTGGGCCAATGAGAGACTTGATTGTTTCATTGAGTTCATCTTCAAAACCTGGAATGAAGCGGCCATCAACAACTGCGCTAGCTGAACCTGGAATAACATTTGCTTTATAGCCAGCCTCCAGCATCGTTGGGTTAGCTGTGTTTTGTAATGTTGCGCCAACCATACGCGCTGCAAATCCTAATTCGCTTAGTAATGGAGTGAGATCTTTTTCATTGTATTCCTTGCCCGTTTCAGATGCTACTTTCTTGAAAAACGCTTTAACTGTTTGGCTATAACGCTGCGGCCATTGATGATTACCGATCTTTGCAACAGCTTCACTTAAACGTGTGAGCGCATTTTCATTGTTCGTTACTGATCCATGACCAGCGCGCCCATGAGCTGTGAGTTTCATCCAGTGGATACCTTTTTCAGCTGTTTCAATCAAGTACAAACGTTTTCCACCAGAGACAGTTACTGAGAACCCACCAACTTCTGAAACAGCTTCGGTGCATCCAGCAAAAACTTCAGGATGTTTATCAACCATCCAGTGTGAACCATAGATGCTTCCCGCCTCTTCATCTGCAAAGAAAGCTAAAACAATGTCACGCTGTGGTTTGTAACCAGTACGTGCCCAATCGCGAACAGTTGCCAAGATCATGGCATCCATATTCTTCATATCTACTGCCCCGCGACCCCAAATCATTCCGTCACGTATTTCTCCACTAAAGGGATCGACCGACCAATCAGCTGCATTGGCTGGAACCACATCGATGTGACCGTGTAGAACTAAACCAGGACGAGAAATATCTGTTCCCTTAATGCGAGCAATGACATTGCAACGACCAGGAGCAGACTCATACATTGTCGCTTGAATTCCAACTTCGGTGAGTAGTTTCATCACATGTTCAGCTACTGCCTTTTCATCACCTTTTCCATCTCCATAATTGACTGAAGGAATCCTGATCAATTCCTGGCAAATACGGATGGCTTCGTTTTCAAGTTCGGTGCGTGATGTTGTAGTCATTTAGCCATTCTCTCACCCAATTGCTATCCTTTCCCAGCACTTAGTCCGGGTGGCGGAATTGGCAGACGCGCTAGCTTGAGGTGTTAGTTCCCGTAAGGGATTAGGGGTTCAAGTCCCCTCTCGGACACATTCGTTAGGATGAGCACATGAAGATCGATGAGGCAGTCTCGCTCATCAGAGCAATCCCTGATTATCCAAAACCAGGAATCCTCTTTCAAGACATCACCCCCCTTCTTGCCAATGGTGAAGCCTTCACTGCTGTTACTGAACACTTTGCCACATTTGCAAAACCGTCAACTTCTATTGCAGGCATTGAAGCACGCGGATTTATCTTCGCCTCAGCCCTAGCTAATGCAATGCACACTGGATTCGTACCAATTCGTAAAGCCGGCAAACTCCCCCACGCTGTTTTTTCACAAAGTTACGGCCTTGAATATGGGACAGACGTTTTGGAAATTCATGTTGATGCGATCCCTTTTGCCGGTGACGTTTTACTAATCGATGATGTGTTGGCAACTGGCGGCACGCTAGATGCTGCAATCCAACTAGTAAATCGAGCTGGCGGAACTGTTTATCAAATTCTGGCACTACTAGAAATTCAAGCGCTTCAAGGTCGAGCGCGATTGGCTGATAAGTATCCACAGATTCCAGTTCACTCACTGGTAGCTTCCTAACTGTGCGCATAACCCAGATTCAAGGTCTGCGTGCACTTGCCGCAATATTGGTAACCGTCTTTCATGCACGACTTGTTCCTGGTGGTTTTATCGGCGTCGATATTTTCTACGTTATCTCGGGTTACCTCATTACAGGGCTCATTCTTCGAGAGATTGATAAGACCGGCACGTTAGACCTCAGGAGTTTCTACCAACGGCGCATAAAGCGCCTCTTGCCAACTTCTGTCTTTGTGCTCTTTGTGACAGCAATAATGGCGTGGATTCTCTTACCCCCGATCACCAGGGATGCTCTTGGAAGAGATCTCTTTGCAGCCGCTGCCTATATCTCTAACTATCTTTTTGCGTGGTGGCAAAATGACTATCAGAATTTGAATGCAACTCCCTCGCCATTTATTCATTACTGGTCTCTAGCAGTTGAAGAACAGTTCTATCTCGTCTGGCCTATCTTCATACTCTTTCTAGCTCGTTATGGAAAGAAAGTGGTACTTGCGGCAATAGCAGCAACAACTCTGCTATCACTTCTCTTTTCCGTGTACCTCACCCAAGTTGCGCCCATCTGGGCTTTCTACTCATTGCCAACGAGAGCTTGGGAGTTAGGGTTTGGTGCACTCCTTCTGTTTCTGCCGGAAACGAACAAGAAGATTAGGATTTTGCCTTGGATTGGTTTTCTTGGAATCGTATTTGCCTCACTTAATTTCAATGAGAACACCGCATTTCCCGGCAAAAATGCTCTAGTTCCAGTGCTGGCTACCGTTGTTTTGATTGCATCGATCAACTACTGGCCTCCACTATTTAACGATTTAGCAAATTCACGATTGAGCCAGTGGTTAGGTGCGATCTCCTATCCCCTCTACCTGTGGCATTGGCCAGCATTAGTTCTGCCCAGCAGCGCCTTAGGGCGACCTCTGCGCTTCTATGAACGATTCTTGTGTATTGCTTTAACTATTGTGCTAGCGCACTACACCAGCAAATATGTTGAAGAGCCTCTGCGCCATAAAAACCTAGCTCCCAGAACGATTTACAGAGGAGCTGCAATCACAACGGCAGCCTCATTACTAGCTGGCGGGGTTATTGCATTGAGTGCATCTTCGCTCATAACAACAAAAGGAGAGGTTTCCTATCAATTTGATTTAGTTCAAGTGATGGAAAAACCTAGAGTGTATGGTGATAACTGCCATGTGAACTATGGTGAGACCAAGTCAGGATTCTGCACATATGGCGATGAAAACTCTTCTACAACAATTGTTTTGTATGGAGATTCACACGCTGCCCAATGGTTCCCAACGTTAGAAAAGTTGGCTAATGAACGCGGTTTCAAACTCGTATCTCTCACAAAATCTGCCTGTCCAGCAGTTGATGCAAAGCGCCCAGATCAAGGCGCGTTTAAGATGGTGCACTGCACGAAATGGCGCGAAAACTCCATCAAGCGCATTGCCCAGATAAAGCCGCTAGCCGTCATTACAAGTAGTTTTCAATACTTCACCCCTGCTAATAACAAGATCAGTCGGGCTCAGTGGTGGAGAGATGGACAGAGAAAACTTCTTAAAGACCTTAAGGGTTCAACAAATCACCTAATCTATATCAGTGATACTCCAAGACCCCTTCGAGATATTCCTAACTGTTTAGCCTCACGAGACTCACGCACATGTGACTCCACAGAAAAATCTCCAGTCTCAATCATTTCTGGGTTCTATGTAATAAACCCCACTCCCTGGTTATGTTCCTCTTATTGCCCAGCAATCGTTGATGGGACAGTTGCCTATCGCGATGCATCTCACATTTCGGTTGATATGGCTTTGAAACTTTTGCCCAAACTTGAGGCAGCCCTTATTGCTAAGGGGCTCTTTTCCTGACTCTATGGCAAGATGCCTTCCATGGCTGAGCTGACGTACTACTGCGGAACTATGGATAGTGGAAAATCCACCCTGGCCTTACAGACTGCGCACAATCATCAGAGTCGCGGGCGCTCTGGTTTGATTTTTACGAACAAAGACCGTGCGGGCAGTGGTGTTATTTCATCTCGTTTAGGTCTTTCCTCGCCTGCAATTGAAGTGATTCCAACTTTAGATATTCATAAGTTTGTTGTTGATGCATTATCTGCAGGAGATCGCATCGATTACATCATTTGCGATGAAGCCCAATTTTACGAACCAGTTCAAATCGAACAGCTAGCACGCATTGTTGATGGCCTTGGAATTGATGTTTATGCTTTTGGGATTTTGAGTGACTTTCGCACCATGCTCTTCCCAGGATCAGCGCGTTTGGTGGAACTTGCCGATCGTGTCAACACCTTGCAGGTTGAAGCGTTGTGTTGGTGTGGCTCACGCGCAACCCACAATGCCAGAACAGTTGGCGGCGTGATGGTTGTTGAGGGTGAGCAAGTTGTTGTTGGAGATGTTTCGCCAGGCAGTGAAGTTGGATACGAAGTTTTGTGTCGCAGACACCATATGCGCCAAGTTACAGCGCGCGCATCTCGCGCAGGTCATGTATCTTCACAACCTCTACCGTTTAATCAATAAATCATTCAAGGAGTCAGCATGAAAGCACGCGGTCTAGCAGCATTAACCCCTAAAGCATCTCTCACATCATTTGAATTTGAACGTCGTGAGTTGGGTGCCCATGATGTTGCTCTAGACATCGCCTATGCAGGTATCTGTCACTCAGATATTCACCAAGTGCGGGAAGAATGGGGTCCTGCGATTTTCCCAATGGTGCCAGGCCATGAAATTGCCGGAACTGTAAGCGCGGTTGGTAGCGCAGTTACCAAGTTCAAAGTTGGTGATCCAATTGGAGTGGGTGTCTTTATTGATTCATGTCGCAGTTGCGCCAGCTGTTTAGCTGGATTACAGCAGTACTGTGAAGAAGGAATGACCGGTACTTACAACACTATGGAGCGTGATGGGAAAACTGTTGCACTCGGTGGATATTCAAACGTATTTGTAATCAATGAGGATTACGCAGTTCACATCCCTGCAAATCTCTCATTAGATGGAGTTGCACCACTACTTTGTGCCGGAATCACTCTCTATTCTCCTCTTCGCAAATGGAACGCAGGACCGGGTAGCAAAGTAGCTGTGATGGGACTTGGCGGCCTTGGACACATGGGCGTTAAGTTTGCCGTTGCAATGGGCGCTGAAGTAACTGTCCTCTCTCACTCCCCGTTAAAGAAAGCTGATGCATTAGCTATGGGAGCAAAACACTTTATTGATACGAGTGTTCCAGGTGCACTCAAGCCTCTGACTAAAACATTCGATCTCGTTCTCAACACAGTCAGTGCATATCTAGACATCAATGAATACTTGGATCTCCTCAAATTGGATGCAACTCTGGTTGTCATTGGTGTGCCAGGAAAGCCCTACGAGGTCAGTGCAGGAGCTTTACTCAATGGTCGCCGAAGAATTGCAGGCTCAATGATTGGTGGAATTCCTGAGATGCAGGAGATGTTAGATTTCTGCGGCAAACATTCAATTCTTAGTGATATTGAAGTTATTGACGCTTCATATGCAAATACGGCATATGAGCGCACTATTGCTAGCGATGTTAAGTACCGCTTCGTTATTGATGCATCTACTTTCTAAATAAATGAGTGCACCAGCATCACAAGTAATGGTGCAATAGCCAAGGCAGGCAGCAAGTTGCCCACGGCCACTTGTTTGATATTCAAAAGTCGCAGACCAATGCCAACAAGTAGTACTCCGCCAACTATTGTCATTGCATCAACTTGGTAACCCTCAAGAATTTCCCCAAGTGCTAACCCTATGACTGTCCAGAAACCTTGATACAAAGCCACAGGAAGTGCAGCCACAGCTACTCCCCAACCGAGGGAGGAAGCAAAAGCCATTGCTGCAAAAAAGTCGAGAGTGCTCTTTAGTAAGAGTTGATCAATTCCATTAGACATTCCATCACTGATGCTTCCAAGAATTGCAAGAGGACCGATCGCAAAAAGCAACGAGGCTGTGACAAATCCCTCGACGAATGGACTCTCTTGTGAAGCCTTGAATTTTTTGCGCAGATTCTCACCCAAATGATCTAGGCGATCCTCTAATCCCAGTGCAGATCCAATGAGTCCACCAAAGATGAGTGATCCTAAAACAACAAGCAAGGGCCAGCCTGTTGGAAGAGATCCAACATAGCGCGATGACCACATAGGGATCAGCGCTGATGCTGCACCTAATAGAGTCGCTAGACCAAGAACATCTGTGAGCAACGTTCTTGTTTTAACACTCAGGCGATGTCCTACAAATATTCCAAGACCTGCTCCACCGATGATTGCTATGACATTGATGAGCGTGCCGATTCCGGGAAACATTGTTGAAGAATAGCCTGATGCGGCTAGACCAGTTGCACTAGACTCCCCCAATGTCATCAAGCGCGTTTATGGAGTTTCTTCGCCCGCACCGCACAGTTCCAGTTACTCCATGGACAGCCAAATCAAAGTGGGACCTGGGATTTACACGGGTAGTCATTCTTTGGTTTGGTCTTTTTATTTTCGGCCTTGGAGACGCCTTTGTTATTCAAAGCAATATTGGCAACGGACCATGGTCAGTCTTAGCTCAAGGGATTTCAAAGAATTTAGATATCACGATGGGCTGGTCAACTTTTGGAATTAGTGCACTTGTGCTTCTGGGTTGGATCCCTCTTCGTGAAAAACCAGGATTTGGAACAATTTCCAACATTGTCATCATCGCCTTGGCTATTGAGCTAGGCGTTACATACATTCCATTGCAAGAGAACTATTTCGTTGGAATTCTTTACACCCTGCTTGGTATCGGGATGGTCGGGGCAGCATCTGCTATTTACATCACATGTGGCCTTGGACCTGGACCCAGAGATGGTCTGATGACTGGTATTCACTTCAAAACTGGTATTCGAGTCGGTCGGGTCAGATTGGCAATCGAAAGTACGGTATTTGGGCTCGGCTGGCTGCTGGGAGGCACAGTTGGACTCGGAACACTCCTGTTTGCAGGTTTAATCGGTCAATCTATTGCCGTTGCTCTAGGTGTCGTTTCCAGAGTTACGAGCAAGTAACTACTACCCTCAAAGTATTCCTCCGGCGTGCGTTGGCCGTTTACTTCGCACGGGGTCGCAAACACCCCCGTTAACAAAATTAGAAAGGCGTTACTCATGCTGGATTCGTATTTCAAAATCTCAGAACGTGGCTCATCGATAGCCCAGGAGGTTCGAGGCGGACTCGTAACTTTCTTCACGATGGCCTACATCGTTGCTCTTAACCCAATCATTTTGGCCTATTCACCAGATAAAAATGGTCAGTTCCTCTTCGGTGGAGCCGCACCTGCACCTGCAATGGTTGCAGCCACAACAGCACTTGTTGCTGGCGTGCTGACAATTCTTATGGGATCAATTGCCAACTATCCACTAGCTCTTGCTACAGGTCTTGGTCTCAACACTTTCGTCGCAGTTGGTATCGCATCGAAGATGACATGGGCTGCAGCTATGGGTCTTGTTGTTCTTGAAGGTTTAATTATCTTGGTATTGGTTCTTACCGGTTTCCGCGTAGCGGTCTTCAAGGCGGTTCCACCACAAATCAAGATTGCCATTTCAGTCGGTATCGGCCTTTTCATCGCTCTTATTGGTCTAGTTGATGCAGGTTTCGTTCGCCGTACAGCAAGTGGACCGGTTCCAGTAGGTCTAGGCGTTAACGGAAACCTCGTTGGCTGGCCAACAGTCGTATTCGTTTTCGGAACACTCTTAATCATCGGACTTATGGTTCGTAAAGTTAAGGGTGCAATCCTCATCGGTATTACAGGAGCCACCGTGTTAGCTGTAATTCTGCAAAAGATGTACAACATTGCACCAGGATTCACTGCAGGAAATCCACCAACTATCGTTGACGGTGGCTGGGGACTTAACATTCCTTCAGTACCTAAAGAGATTGTTGCTGTGCCAGAGTTTGATTTCACTGGTCAATTTGATCTATTAGGCGCGTTTAGCCTCGATAACGTGTCCTTAGTCGCAGCAATCCTGCTTCTGTTTACTCTCTTGCTCTCTGATTTCTTCGACACAGTTGGAACAGTGACAGCAATCGGACATGAAGCTGGTCTTGCAGACAAAGATGGCAATGTCGATAACATCCAAAAGATTCTTTTGGTTGACTCGATTGCAGCTGCCGCAGGTGGCGCAGCAGGTATTTCATCAAATACTAGCTACATCGAATCTGCAGCTGGTGTGGGTGAGGGTGCACGTACTGGTCTTGCCTCCGTCGTGACTGGAATTGCATTCCTACTCACCACATTCTTGGCTCCTCTTGTAGCAATCATCCCTTACGAAGCTGCAACTCCTGCTCTGATCGTCGTAGGTTTCCTTATGATGTCTCAGATCAAGAACATTGATTGGGATGATTTGGGTATTGGTATCCCAGCGTTCTTAACAATTATCTTGATGCCATTTACTTACAACATCTCTGTAGGTATCGGAGCTGGTTTCGTAACTCACGTAGTTATCCGTGTAGTCCAGGGTCGCCGCAAGGAAATTCATCCTTTGCTACTTCTCGTATCAGGACTATTCATGGTTTATTTCCTATCCTCTCCTATTAATGCTTGGATCGGATAAGACTTAATATAGGAAGGCCCCTGGGAAACCAGGGGCCTTTTTTATTACCACAAAATAGCTGGTAATCCTTTTTGCATTAACTTCTCATTAGCTTGAGAAAAAGGTTTGGAACCAAAGAAACCTCTATAGGCCGATAACGGACTTGGATGAGGCGAAAAGATGGAGAGCTTAGGATCAAAATATTGCGCTAAGTGCTGTGCCTTTGATCCCCAAAATATTCCAACGGCTCCGGATTCTCCAACAACCTTTGCACTTGCTGCAGTGAACTCTTGCCAGCCATAGTTTTCATGAGCTAAAGATTGTGTTGGACGAGTCGTTAGTATCTGATTGAGGAGAAAAACCCCTTGATCAACCCAACGTTGAAGATTTCCATTGCTTGCAGGCTTGACGCCACAATCACTCTCCAACTCCTTGAAAATGTTTCGCAATGAGGCTGGCAGAGGTTGTGTAGTTGATGTGACAGAAAAGGCTAGACCGTGAGCATAACCAGGCGTCGGATATGGATCTTGTCCGAATATAGCAACTCGTATTTTGCTGGGAGGTATTTGGTATGCGGCCAATATGTTCTCATACGCCGGTGCGACACCATTTCTGTCAATGAGTGAGTCAACTTTTGCAACTAAAGGCTGATAATCCGCCAATACCTCTTGCCATTCAGGGTGAAGTTGATCAAAAATGGTCATAATTTATTGATATGAACGTGCGAAGAATCGCCCTGCGTCTTGAGTCACTGAGATCTTTTCATTAAAGATCGCTGAGATGTGTTCTGAGGTTATTACTGCTTCTACTGGACCGGAGACTGCAATCTGGCCATCTTTGAGAAGTAAAGCGTGCGTCGTTCCTATAGGAATCTCTTCTATATGGTGTGTTACCAATATCGTAGCCGGCGAAGTTGGATCTGCGGCAAAGTTTGCAAAGCGACGAAGGAGATCTTCTCGCCCTCCCACATCTAATCCCCCTGCAGGTTCATCTAAAAGTAGAAGTTCAGGGTCTGCCATCAGGGCCCTTGCAATCTGTGTGCGCTTCTTTTCACCTTCACTGAGCGATCCATATAGTCGATCACCTAGCTCACGAACTCCAAAGGTTGTTAGCAATGCAATGGCTCGAGACTCATCCCATAAATCATAATCTTCATTCCATCTACCCAAAATTGCATATGCAGCGGTCAAAACGACATCTTTAACCTTTTCATCACCTGGAATATCTTCAGCTATTGGTGCACCGCAAATTCCTATGCGAGTACGAAGTTCAAAGAGATCTACGCGCCCCATTTGCTTACCTAAAACACTGACTGTTCCATGTGTTGGGAAAATCTTTGTGGCCAGTATCTGCAACAGAGTTGATTTACCCGCACCATTAGGGCCAAGAATGACCCAGCGCTCCCCCTGTGCAATTTGAAAATTTAAAGGTCCTAAAATGATCTTTTCACCACGACGCACTGAGACATCGCTCAGTTCGAGTACTGGTGAAGTGGTCATAGAGCAAGAAGATACTGGTAAGAGCGCTGTAATTGCCTAATTAATGGCGATTAAGCGATGTGATTTTAAGATAATCTTGGCCTCATCATGAGCAATAGCGCAGATTCAGAGCAATACACAGGTCTTATCCTTCTTAGCGGTGTCGACAAGCCAGGCATAACGGCATCCTTGTTCGAGGTCCTCTCTGCCTTTGCCATAACCATTCTTGATATTGAACAAGTAGTCATCAAAGATCGCTTGATATTGACTGCCCTAATCGCTTTGAATCCAGCCCACGAGGAAGCGATCGCTGCTGACTTGGAGAGCTGTGCCACAACTTTGGAAGTAGATATCGCAACACTATTTTCGTATGAAGCCAAATCAACCACCTCAACAAAAGCTTGCCTTGTCCACGTGGTGATTTTGTCAACGAAAATGAATCCCAAAGCGATTTCAGAGCTATCAACTGGAATGCGTGAAAGTGGTGCAAATATTGAACGTATTACCCGCTTAGCTTCAACGCCTGTTACAGCTATTGAGTTTGTTCTCTCCGGTGCAAACCAGGAAGAGCTCAGTCAGGTTCTCTCCCCCATAGCATCTAGCAATGGTGTTGACATCGCAGTACAACCAGGTGGACTTCAACGCCATGCTCGCAAACTCGTTCAACTAGATGTTGATTCCACACTCATTCAACAGGAAGTCATCGAACTACTAGCAGCAAAAGCCGGAGTTGGTAGTGAAGTAATCTCCATCACTGAACAGGCCATGCGTGGAGAAATAGATTTTGAGCAATCTCTACGAGCTCGAGTCGCCTTGCTTAAAGGTTTGCCAGTAAGTGCAATCTCTGAAGTCCAAGAACAAATTCTTCTTACTCCAGGTGCTAAAACTCTAGTCTCTACTCTTCACACACTCGGTCATACTGTCGCAGTCGTCTCGGGTGGCTTTATTGATGTCATTGCACCCTTGCTCAAGGAATTGAACATCAAGTTCTATAAAGCTAACACCTTGGGTATCGAAAATGGTGTCCTTACCGGAGAGGTAATTGGGCCCGTTATTGATCGAGCTGCGAAAGCTGCCGCCTTGAAAGAATTTGCTGCTGCGCAATCTATTTCGATGGATCAAACGATAGCCATCGGCGATGGTGCAAATGATTTGGACATGATTGCTGCTGCAGGATTAGGTATAGCTTTTAATGCCAAGCCTGCGGTTAAGGCAGCGGCAGATAGTTCACTCTCACAACCCTATTTAGATTCAGTTCTCTATTTGCTAGGAATTTCGGTAGAAGAGATAGAGTCAAAAAAGAATTAGAGACGGCAGGCGTGAATGTCAGTTACTAGGATGCCACGCGCCCCAACGGCCCATAGCTGATCCATCACATCATTAGTTTCTTTGCGCTTGACCATCGCTCGAACAGCCACCCAATCAGCATTTTGTAAAGGTGAAATCGTTGGAGACTCTAAACCAGGCGTAATTGAACACGCCTTTTCAACGAGAGTTTTTGGGATGTCGTAGTCCAGCAGGACATACATTCGTGCTGTTACAACACCTTGAAGGCGGCGAATAAGAATCTCTAACTCCGAAGGGATTTCTGCATCTTTTCTGCCTATAACAACTGCTTCACTCGTAAGTATCGGGTCTCCGAAAATCTTTAGGCCAGCCTGGCGAAGAGTGTTGCCTGTACTGACAACATCAGCTATTAAATCTGCAACACCTAGTCTGACGCTGCTCTCAACTGCGCCATCTAAACGCACAACATCTGCCTTGATATTTAACTGCGACAGGTGGTGGCCAACTAAGCCGGGATAAGCCGTTGCAACGCGCTTTCCAGCAATATCGGCAATCTTCCATTCGCGATCAGTTGGTCCGGCAAATCTAAATGTTGATGCTCCAAAATTTAGGGATAAGAGTTCTTTGGCACTAGCTGCAGAATCAATCAGCAAATCACGACCGGTGATTCCAGCTTCTAACTCCCCCGAGCCTACATATATTGCGATATCTCGTGGACGAAGGTAGTAAAACTCCACATTGCTATCGTTATCAATTAACACTAAATCGCGGCTATCGGTGCGCTGGCGGTATCCAGCCTCTTTCAAGATGGCAATTGACTCTTCTGCAAGTGAGCCTTTATTGGGAACGGCTATGCGCAACATGTGAACTCGATTCAACTATAGGTAGGTGTAGATGTCTTCAAGAGACAGACCGCGGGCCAACATCAATGTCTGCAGGTGATAAATCAACTGACTAATTTCTTGCGCCAAAGCTTCATCGCTTTCATGTTCTGCAGCCAACCACACTTCGCCAGCCTCTTCCAAAACCTTCTTACCGATTGCATGGACTCCAGCATCGAGTGCTGCCACAGTTGATGATCCTTCAGGGCGATCTAAAGCCTTTTCACTCAACTCAGCCCATAGAGATTCGAAAGTCTTCATGAGACTAGTTTACTAGACAGAGACGACGAGCCGTCTCCAATTTAGGCTGGCTCTGCTTCTAAAGGCCTTTAGCCAGATTGCGAAGAGAAAGAACCATCCCAGCCGGATCATCTGAATTGAAGACCGCACTTCCTGCTACAAAAGTGTCAGCGCCTGCATCTACTGCGATTTCAATGGTTTCTAGTGAGATGCCACCGTCAACTTGCAACCAAATAGGACGATCCCCGATGAAGGCGCGAGTTGCACGAACTTTATCCATCATATCAGACATGAATTTTTGTCCACCAAAACCTGGTTCCACCGTCATGATCAAGAACATATCTACCAGATCACTAAATTGTTCGTAGTCAGCAATTGCCGTGTTTGGCTTAATTGCCAATCCAGAGCGAGCACCCTCACTTCGTATCGCACGTAGGGTCTGTCCAATATTCTCACTAGCCTCGGCATGGATAGTCACACTTGCACAACCCACTTGGGCATAAAGCGGTGCGATTTCATCAACGTGGGCAACCATAAGATGGGCATCAACGCCAATAGGACAGGCCTTGATAATCTGACTAGCGCTCTCGAAATCAAAAGTGAAGTTTGGCACAAAAACATTGTCCATAACATCTAAATGAATCAAATCAGAGACATCGGCAATTTTGGCTATCTCCTGGCCTAAGTGATCAAAATCGGCATTGAGAATGCTTGGTGTTATTCGAATCTCACGGTTCATAACGCTAGCCTAACTCTCACTGGGCTACTTTTTTCGAAATAGCGCGAGAAACATTGCATCCGTGCCGTGCTTATGAGTCCATAAAGACATCGCTTTCCCACGAGTTGCATCCTTCAGGTTCTCGGGTAGAAAAGCTTCTATATCCAACTGTTCTAGTTCAGGGTGCTTCTTTAAAATATCTAGCACCTGAACAGTAGTTTCAGCCAAGTGCGGAGAACATGTGGCATAGCCCAAAATTCCATCGGAGTTCAATACTGATACAGCACCTTCAAACAACTCTCGCTGAAGCGCGGTCAATTCTCGAAGATCAGCTAACGTTCTGCGCCATCGCACCTCTGGTCTGCGACGAAGAGCTCCCAGACCCGTGCATGGAGCATCAACAATTACTGCGTCAAAACTCTTACCGTGCTGTGCAATGTCGCGACCATCTCCACACCACACTGTTGCGCCATGTACAACTTTCTTCACCAAATCTGCCCGAGGTGCAGAAAATTCATTGGCAGTAAAATCTATAACGCGCTTTTTAGCAATACTTGAAAGAAGTGCGGCTTTACCTCCCGGACCAGCGCACAAGTCCAACCAAGATTTTCCACCAGCAGCTGCCGCAAATACTGTTGCCACTAATTGGGAACCTTCATCTTGTACACCAGCCAGGCGATGTTTAATCACATCTAAATAGCCGGGATTGCCCTTCAACCGTGCACCAAGTTGTGAATAAATCGTTGGCTGTCCCCCCAGTGCAACTAACTCTGCTTGTGTTGAATAACCGGGCCATGAGACCAATGTAGGAAGTGCTGGGATGTTGTTGGTGGCAAGCTCTGCCTCCACTGCCTGCCAGTCCTTCAATAAATCAAAGTAGGCCGAAATAATCCATTCTGGATGCGAATATTGAATCGACAGTTTCTCAACTACATCACTTATGTGCTCAAGGGGTGCAAACCATTCCTCATAGCTCTTTCGTGTAACCGAGCGAAGAAGGGCATTAACGAAACTAGCCTTGGATTCTCCTAGACGTTTACGAGCCACTTCCACGGTAGCTGATACGGCGGCGTGATCAGGTATGCGCAGTTCATGGATCTGATGAACTCCCAACCGGGCAACATCAACAATGCCTGCATCTACTTCTGCCCACGGTCTATCTGAGATCTGAGCAAGGATCCAGTCATGCTTTCCCTGCATGCGCAGGGTTCCATACACCAGTTCAGTAACTAGGTTCCTATCTCGATCTTCTAACGTTGATGCATGAAGAGCTGCAGGGAGCAAAAGATTTGAATAACCCTCATTGCGATTAACTTCTGTAATCAGATCAAATGCCAGTAGGCGGCCCGCATCTGGTTTAGGGGCTTTGAATGTGTTACGTCTAGCCTCAACCACAGCGTTCTGCGCTCTCAAAGCGAGCTCCGCGCGACCAATCTAACGCTGACATCTCTTTCTTACCTGCCGGAGTAACTCTTTCTAAAATAATCCCAGTATCTAGAGTTCCAATCAAACAATCATTGCCAACAACCCGCAACTCTCCTGGCTGCAAATCGTGGTGGCCCTCGGAAACTCTTGCTTGAGAGATTTTCAAGGGTAGTCCACGAAATTTTGTCCATGCCTGAGGTTGTGGGTAGAAAGCCCGAATCTTATTAACTAAAGAGTGAGCTGATGTACTCCAATCCAATTCGGCTTCATCACGAGATATCTTTGCAGCAAGACTTGCTACACCGTTTTGTGCAGTGGGAATGACTCCCTTTTCAATTGCTACAAGTGCTTCTTTGACTGCATCAACTCCTACATGTGAGAGTTTTTCTAGTAGTTCAAGGCTGCGCATCGTGGCTTGAATTGGCGTTGTAATAGACGTATAGATAGGACCCGTGTCCATTCCAGGATCAAGTGCAAACACCGTCACTCCACTTTGAACCTCTCCAGCTTCAATGGCCCTTTGTACCGGGGCGGCACCTCGGTATTTGGGTAACAAAGAAAAATGAAGATTGATGCAACCAAATGTTGGTATCGAGAGCGTTGTCGATGGAAGAATTCGCCCATAACCAATCGTGATGAGTAGATCAACATCGGAAATCGCTATATCTATTTCAGCGATAGCCGTTGGTGTAGTCAGCTCTATTGAATTGGCCTTAGCCCAATCACTCACTGGAGATGCGTGTAGTTCCTGTCCTCGCCCTGACGGCCTGTCAGGTTGGCTTATCACTCGAACTAAATCGTGCTCACTTGTGATCAACCAATTTAGAGTTGGCAAGGCAACTTCGGGCGTAGCGGCTACCGCTAAACGCATTAAGTGTTCCGTCCGAAAACAGAGTGCGGTGAAGTTCTAATTGTTGGGGTATTACCCGCTTCACTTTGCACATTGAACCAATCTGATTCGCGAATTTCTCGCATTGCGAGCTTGCGATCTTCTGGGGATAAACGATCTATGAAAAGAATTCCATCAAGATGATCAGTTTCATGTTGCAATGCGCGCGCTAGAAACTCAGTACCTTCGATGACGATGGGCTCTCCAAACATATTAAACCCTCTTGCAACAGCCTTCATGGCTCGCTTAGCGTCATAGCGAAGCTCGGGAAATGAGAGACATCCTTCCTCTCCATCTTGAATTTCTTCACCTAAAGTCAGTGTCGGATTTATTAAATGACCTAAGACGTCATCAACGTGCCAGGTAAAGACTCGTAGAGGGACACCAATTTGAGGTGCTGCAAGGCCAGCTCCAGGAGCCTCCAGCATTGTGTCCGTGAGGTCTGCAACCAACTTTCGCAGCTCTTTATCAAAGTCGACTACAGGCGATGCCGGGGTTAACAACACCGGATCACCGAACAAACGAATCTCTTGAATCGACATAGCTGAAGTCTATCAAAAATACTAAAGTGAATATGGATCAATTCGAAGGCTGGATTCACTTTTCTTAGCGATACTTCTGCGTCGCATTAACTCATGGAGAAAGGCAGTTAAAGCCGTCCTGGAATCAGATGAGGATAGAACTACAACTTTGCTTGATTCACTATCAATCTTCGTTGGGCCCAAAACCCGCGTATCACTTGCTAAACGCGCATCTAAAATCGCTCGATTAATGCCGGCTACTAATGGACTTGCTTGGGATGTTGGTAGAATCATTACTGCGCTGTTAACAGCTGGTGGGAAAGATATTTCAGCGCGCTGAGCTAATTCTCTCTTCAAGATTGCTGAGGGATTCCACCGAACCAAACTGGAAACTATCGGATGAGAATCATCTAATGCTAGAAGAACTACTCCCCCGCTTTTTACTGATCCTGCAATTTCAAAAAAGAGTTCATTAGCTCGCTCACTTGCTCGTAAATCGTCGTGACTAAAGTAGGAAAGACCTTCAAGAACTACAACGGCGCTATATCCGTCAGCTACTTGCGGTATTGCCCCAGGTGTCGCCAGAACTATGCACGGTTTGGCCTCAACGCGATCCTTTATGACATCGCCAAAGGATAGAACAATGGGAGTATTTGGAAAAGCGCGAGCTATTTCTTCTTGTGCTCTTTCTATCCCTCGAGAGACAACAAACTTCTTATCTCGTGCGCAAAAACTACATTTCCACTGCTTACTCAAGGCTCCACAAATACGGCATGCAGGATCTGCATTCTTACTGGGCAGATGCAGTCGACCACCACATGAGCAAAGAGCAACATTTTTGCAGTGTGCACACAGAATTCCATTTGCATAACCCTTACGAGGCAACACAAACAGGACTGGTCCCTGTGAGATATTAGAACGTATGTCGGTGAAGATTCGCCCAGGCAACAGCGAACCATCAACGGGAGTGAAAGCTTTAACCGAAACCTTTGCAGTTGAATTGAAATAGGTGATTCTCTTTGAATCAATCAGTGCAGCAACATCGAGGGAAGGAACGTATCCACACAAAATTACGCGGGCAGAATCTATAGATTTGCGCATCATCGCTACATCACGTGCATTCCACGCCGGTGAGCGCACTTCATATAGATCCGGTGAACTTTCCTTGAAAACAATAACTGTTGCTCCTGGTGCAAGCGGTGCGAAGATTGCGCTTCTTGAACCTATAACTATGTGATTCTTCTCTTGCATAGCTTCCAAGAAATTTGCATATCTATCATTTCGTGAGAGAGCACTGTCGATACGTAGATACGGTTGTGAGGATCGCTCTAATTGCGCACAAATCGCGACGATATCTCGCTCATCCGGAGCAACGATTAGGACCGATCCCTTACGAATTGATTCAAGAGCAATCGATGTAACTTGTTCATGTGCCGAGAGATGGGGCTCGAAAGCTCTAAAACAAATATCCGACTGATTGTGACTCTTGGCCACCCTTGAACTACTAGGTTGAAATGTCTTATCAACTGCCACAACTCTAGGTGGAATCGCACTCCTTATTACATCCCAAGGATTTGTTGCCCACCTTTGGGCACATTGTGCAATTAGTTCAAGGGATTTAGCTGTGGCGACTGGGTGAATTGAGAGTACTTTTGTGATTGTTTTTAAACCGCTTGTTACCTGTGACGCAACGACTCGTTCAATAACCAGACCTTCAACTTCACGATTTCCAAAAGGAACTTGTACGCGGACCCCTGTTAAGACGACATGTGTGAATTTCTCAGGAACTTCATAGTCATAAGGCGCATCTAAATGAAACACTCCTGTATCAACATAGACACGGGCATACGGTAAATCGGTTGCAACCGGGCCAGAGAGGGCAGGTGCAACCTGCGATTTAAGTTTAAATAGCCGTGGCGTTGCCACAGTGATTACTTAATTGCGTTTTGCAGCTCTGAAACGCGATTAGTGCGTTCCCAAGCAAACTCTGGAAGTTCACGACCGAAGTGACCATAGGCACTGGTAAGTGAATAGATAGGTCGTAATAGATCTAAGTCACGGATAATCGCAGCAGGGCGAAGATCAAATACAGTTGTAACCGCGCTTTGAATCTTTGCTACTGGAACTGTTTCTGTCCCAAAAGTTTCGACAAATACACCCACAGGCTGTGCTTTACCAATTGCGTAGGCAACCTGTACTTCACATCGTCGAGCTAATCCTGCTGCAACAACATTCTTAGCAACCCAACGCATTGCATATGCCGCAGAACGATCCACCTTTGATGGATCTTTTCCACTAAATGCGCCGCCGCCGTGACGAGCCATTCCACCGTATGTATCAACAATAATCTTGCGACCAGTTAAGCCCGCATCTCCCATAGGACCACCAATAACGAAACGACCCGTTGGGTTGATCAAGGTGCGCAGGTCTTTGCGAGGTAGATCAATGGTGGCAAGAATCGGATCAATAACATGCGCAATGATTTCTGGAGTTAGTTTCTTAGCCACATCAACTTCTTCAGCGTGCTGGCTTGAGATAACAACAGTATTAAGGGCAACCGCGCGGTCACCGTCATACTCAATAGTGACTTGAGTTTTTCCATCGGGGCGAAGATAAGGAAGCAAACCAGATTTGCGAACCTTAGTTAACTGTTGCGCAAGTGCGTGTGCCAACCAAATTGGCAACGGCATTAACTCTTTTGTGTCATCACAGGCGTAACCGAACATCAAACCTTGATCTCCCGCACCTTGAAGATCAAGTGGATCTACCTGTGATCCAACGCGATGCTCATAAGCATCATCGACACCTTGAGCGATGTCCTGAGATTGCTGGCCAATTGAAATAGAGACTCCGCAGCTATTTCCATCAAATCCCTTATCAGATGAGTCATAGCCAATATTTAAAACAGTATCGCGAACAATGCCCATGACATCGGCATAACCATCCGTAGTTACTTCACCAGCAACATGTACCTGCCCAGTAGTGATAAGTGTTTCTACAGCTACGCGAGATTTCTTATCTTGAGAGAGTAATGAGTCCAACACCGCATCAGAGATCGCATCAGCAATCTTGTCTGGGTGGCCCTCTGTTACTGACTCTGAAGTAAATAGACGTTGTGACATTGTCCTAACCTAACTGCTCAAGGGCGTAATCAAGTAGATGATGGGCAAGCGTGTCTTTAGATTGTCGTTCAATGGGGACTAAATCCCCGTTTCGAAGCACAATAGTACCTTCTGTTTCATCTTGACCAAAGATGGCTCCCCCGGTGACATCATTGACGTAAATAAGGTCCAGGCCTTTGGCGATCAGTTTGGACTTTGCCGATGCAATCAATTCGCTTGTTTGCGCAGCAAAACCCACCATAACTTGTTTGTTCTTCTTAGCTGACAATGTGGCCAGCAAATCCGGATTCACTTGCAATTCGATAGAGGTGAAATCACTCTTCCCTATCTTCTCATCTGAGCTCTGTTTAGGTCTGGCATCTGCTACCGCAGCGCTCATCACCAATATGTCAGTGTCGATAAAGCTTTTTTCTAATTCAGTAAGCATCTGTTGGGCACTTTCAACGTGCGTAGTGAGCACACCTTCGCAATCAGGCATCTCTACATTTGCCGCAATAAGATGAACAATGGCACCGCGTGCAGCTGCAGCTTTAGCAATGGCAACGCCTTGCTTTCCAGATGATCTATTTCCGATGAATCGAACTGGGTCGATAGCTTCTCGAGTTCCTCCAGCAGTTACCAAAACTTTCTTACCTAGAAGATCGCGTTTGATCCCATTCATAGCAAAGAACTCATCAATAATTCTTTGTGTTTGAGGAAAGCGTCCTTGACCAGAATCTGAACCAGTCAGTCGACCAACTTCCGGCTCCATCACAAGGAAACCACGCGCTCTAAGTGTTGCTACATTGGTAACTGTTGCAGGATCGAGCCACATCGATGGATGCATGGCAGGAACAACTAATTTTGGAACTGCACTTGCTAAGACTAGGTTGGTAAGTAAATCATCGGCTCTACCCATAGCCAAACGCGCAATCAGATCTGCAGTTGCTGGAGCGATAATGAAGAAATCAGCTAACTTGGCGAGTGAAACATGGCGAACTTGATCAACGTCCTCCCAAACTTGTGTTGTGACAGAACGACCAGAAAGAGCCTGCCAGGTTGCAGCACCAACAAAATTGAGCGAATTAGGAGTAGGGACAACCGTGACCAAAAAACCATTGTCTTGGAGACGTCGCAGTAAGTCGGCTGATTTATAGGCCGCAATTCCGCCACCTATCCCGAGAATAACCTCGCGGTTAGTGGCGCTCATAAAGTTAGTACTTAAGCTGTTGGTTCTAGATTTTCAATCGTGAGCAAGCCTTCATTGATCTCGCGAAGTGCGATTGATAATGGCTTCTCATGAACATGTGTCTCTACTAGTGGTCCAACATATTCTAGAAGACCTTCACCTAGTTGTGAGTAATAAGCATTAATCTGACGAGCGCGCTTAGCTGCATACAAAACTAAACTGTACTTAGAACCGCTCTTATCTAGAAGTTCATCGATAGGTGGATTTGTAATGCCATCCATGTTTATACCCCGCTCAGATCTAGTGTGCTGTGAGAATCCGTTTGCGGACTCAAGAGGCCAATGCTACCAGTTGGGCAACCACCCGCTCGACGGCATCATTTACGATGACATGGTCGAAAAATGAGGCTGCCGCAAGCTCTTCTTGGGCTAACTGCAACCTATGAGCCCTTCTCTCAGGATCATCAGTTCCGCGCCCTTCAAGACGTGCTACCAACTCTTCCCATGAGGGAGGTTCTAAGAAAACGAGTATTGCTTGCGGTAGATGTGCTTTAACTTGCTTTGCACCATCAATTTCAATCTCTAGCAAAACATTTTCACCGCGCAAAAGTGCATCCTGCACTTCAACACTAGGTGTTCCATAGCGATTTCCGGCAAACTCTGCCCATTCCAAAAATTCATCTTCTTTGATTCTACGATCAAACTCGTCGTTAGTGATGAAAAAGTAATCAATTCCATGGAGTTCATTGTTTCTTGGTTGTCTGGTTGTTGCAGAAACACTGACCCAGAAATCGCCTGACTTTCGGAGCAGCGCTGCAATTGTGCTTTTGCCTACTCCCCCTGGACCTGAGAGAACTATGAGTTTTCCCGGACGCACTGCGTGTGTATTTTTCATAAATTCGTTGCGCAGTTCCTTAATTTGATGGCGACCAAGTCCGGCAATTCTACGCGTTGGTGAGATGTTTAATCGCTCCATAAGGCTTTGTGCACGAACTTTTCCCACTCCCGACAGGGCCTCTAAGAGTTCACGTACACGCATTTTTGCCACAGCGTCATCTGTATGCGCAATCTCCAACACTGTGTCAATCGTGTAATCACCAGATTTGATTTTCGACTTTACCTCCGCACGTCGCTTTCTAGATGCCGCCGCCTTTGCTAAAGCATCAGCTCGTTGCTGCGGCGTAAGTAGTGGAGGGGCTCCCATGCGCTAACCCTAACTGCATGTGAAGTTAATTGAGAATCTGTTCTGCCAGCTCAATGGCCCGCTCACGCATAGCTTGGGCTCCATCTGCAAAACTTTGCGTAATTGGGCGACCAATAACCACGAAATTTGCTCCACGATCAATGGCTTCGCGAGGTGTCATAGTTCTAGCTTGGTCATCTGCGCTAGAAGAATCCGATGGTCTAACGCCAGGAGTGATTATCGTTATCTCCTCGCCGACATTTTGACGTATAGCCAGAATTTCAAGTGGTGAACAAACAATTGCTCGCGCACCACCAGCCACGGCTATTTTTGCCAAGCCAACTGCTGAATCAAGGGCGTGGGACTTAAACCCAATCTCGGCAACATCTTTTTCTGACAAAGAAGTCAAAATCGTGACACCAGTTATGTGAGTGGAAGGCATTGCATCTGCAGCTGCCTGCACCATCGCACTTCCGCCGGATGCGTGCACTGTAAGGAACTTGGGCCGCAACGTTGAAACAGCCCTAGCTGCACCGGCAACTGTGTGAGGAATATCGTGGAGCTTTAAATCTAAGAACATATCGGTATTGCAACTATCTGCAATGGCCTTGATACCTTCATTACCAAATGTTGTGTAGAACTCAAGACCTAACTTAACTACCGATATCACCCCATCAGTGGCACTCACCCAAGCTTTAGCAATCTCTAAATCATTTGTGTCGACCGCTAAAACAATCGGGGCTGGCTTGTTCATTACCTACTCACTTTCCGGTCTATGTGCATAACCAATTGCTTGGCGCAAGGATGTGAAACCCTTTGCAATCAATAAATCTTTGAGTTCATTTTGAATAGACATAATGGCAGTTGGATTGCCAAAGCTTGCAGTTCCGATGGACACACCACTAGCACCAGCAGCAATCATCTCTAAGGCATCCCG
>Ga0214919_10001898_pt1 | contig 33558 bp, 33 predicted proteins | sample LL1503_MetaG_FD_177994 | JGI IMG/M metagenome (GOLD analysis project Ga0214919, IMG submission 177994) | Freshwater microbial communities from Lake Lanier, Atlanta, Georgia, United States - LL-1503 | ecosystem: Environmental > Aquatic > Freshwater > Lake | place: USA: Georgia | collected... | reverse complement strand
CCACCACCACCAATCCCATCACCACCACCAGCACCAACATTAAACACAGAAAGACAAAAAAAATTAGAAAATTTAAAAATAAAAAGGGAAAAATCAAAAAAATCTACACCAGAACCAGTATCAACTAATACAGAATATATGGAAGTTTCATCAAATGTATAAACACCAACATCATCACCAAACACAAATAATAATAATGTATAAAAAAAAATAACTAAACATCATAAAAAACATTTAAACAAAAAACACACATTTAAAACCAAATTTTTTCATAATATTTTCTCTATTCAATATAGTTATTATAGTTTTATTATAGTTTTATTATAGTTTTTAGTTATAATTTTTTTATTTAATTTTATATAAAATATTTTTTATAAATAGAATAAAAGATTTATAAAAAATGCAAAAGGCTGCACGCGCACCAAAACCACCAAAACCAACACTTACTCTTGGTCCTCCTCCTAAATCTTCTTCAACAAATGGTAATCCAAAAAAAAATATTGCAGGTGTAACTAAAAAAACAAGTTCAACAAACAGTCCCATAAAAACACCGGAGCAAACCGCAGCAAAAGCAAAAGCAAAAGCAGCAAAAAATAAGACAGAAGCAGCAGATGCAAAAAACAAGCAAGAAGCAGCAGCAGCAGATTTACAAAAAATAACAGAAACAACACCTACATATAATTCTGTATTGACGAAACAAACTGTAAAACCATCAACAGCTGTACAAAATACTTTACGTGTTTCAGATATTGCAAACCAAACTAAAAAATTCAATCCGATGGCAAGACTTGAAGCAGAACATAAACAAAAAACTGCTGCACTTGATGAACAAATTGGAAAACTCAAAAGCATAGACCCTGCAAAAATGTCAGAAGCTGAAAAAACACAATTAGCCGATCTTGAAAAAATGAAAGCAGAAGCACCCGCCAAACTTGAAGAAGAAAAAAAGATAAAACAAGCAGCAAATAATGCTAAAAGAAATGAAAGAAAAACTAAAAAAACAGTTCAATCAGTAAGTAATAATATATTTAAAAATCAAGCAGAAAGACAAAAACAAAATAATCAACTACAAAAAACTCAACATGAAATAGCATTAGAAAAAGCAACTGAAAACTTAAAAGAAGCTCAATCAGAAACACCAGAAAAAACAAAACAAAATACTTCTACTGGTGAAAAAATACAAGATGTTGAAAAAACTCCTAGTGCAGATATTAATAAATTAAACAAATTACATGAAGAAAATTTGAAAAAACAAGACGCAAAAATAGCAAAATTACAACAAGAATATGATGAATCTGTTAAAATTAAACAGGCTACCGGTAAAAACTCTAGAGGTATGTTTGCCAAAATATTTCAAAGAACTAAAAAAAGACAATTAAAGAAAGCAATACAACAAAAAGCACGTGCAGAAAATGACCACAAAACAAAAATTAAAAATATAGAAGAAGCACAAAAACGAAATAATGAAATTAAAAAACACGCCGCAGAGTTTCATGCACAAAAAATTGTAAAATCAGAAGATTTAGCTAAGGAAATGAATGATGTGCCAAAAGAAGAAATGCAAAAAGAAAGCAAAGATCCTCTAAGTAAAACCCCCAATGATATAAAACCCAAAGCAAACACAACAAAACCAACAGCAGATAGTAAAGCAAAATAGCTAGATGTAAGTAAAGCAATTTTGGAAACATCAGGAAATGTTCGCACAAAGAGAAAAACTAAAGAGAACAGAACTAACTAATGCATAAAAACTAGTAAAATAAATATAGAAAATAGCATATATATATAAAAAAGAAAGACAAGAGAAAAAATAGAAGAACAAAAAAAATAACGACTACTTGTAACTAGACTACATAACACTAAAACAAAGTGCAACCATCATAAAAATAATTAACAATAATGAAAGAGTTATCCAATTCCAAGTAATTTTTTTACAACTTTCACAATTTTCACTATTTAAATAATTATCCTCATATTTATTTTGTTTTATATTTTTATTATTATTATTATTATTATTATTTCTAGAATTATTATTATTTCTAGAATTATTATTGTTTCTAGAATTATGATTATGATTATGACTAAAATTAATAGTGTGTCTAGAACCATTATTGTTAAAATCCTGAAAACCTTCAATACCTTCTTCAATAGTATTGCTATATGCACTATTCAAATCATTATTTATATTATTCTTACCACGAACACTATTTTTACTGTACATATTATGAGTATTATTATATGTATTGAATCCATCTCTATTATTATCCCAAGGTGCAAATGGGTGATTACCCAATGAGCTTTCTGGATAAGTATCAATTGACATAACAGCTCCATCAGTTTGCCAATTACCATTTTGCCATATTGGGGGATTTTGTTCATTCATTTTATTCCATCTATATTCAGGTTTCTTTCCTATTTTTCTATCACCTATGCCTGTACCAAATGCAGATGTTACATATTGAAATGAATCACCTTCAAAGTTTTCAGTATTTACTAAATTGGCTTTAGAATCGCCAATACATTGATTACCACAAACCGAATTTATGCCTTTATTATCTAGCTCTGTCATTAACCAAGGTCCGAAATACATTTTACTATTATCAATATCGCCATTTCTGGGTGTTGCAATTTGAACACCAATAACACCAATTGCGGTTGCGCCAGAAATATTACTAGGCATATCATCAAAAAGCACAACGCGACCAAAATCTTGGACACGATATATTTTCATAAGTTGATAAATATATTCATTTTTATTAGGAGGAACAGTAAAACGTCTAGAATCACGTTCAGCCATACAAGGAGCAATTATATTTTGCTTGCCAAAAAACTTTTGATTGAACCCAAATATACGATCCATATAAGCTTTAATTATTTCATATGTACCAAAACTTGCAATACCTACATATTTCCCGTGAGTTGTTATAAATTCTATTAATCTTTTAAAGTATTTCCATTGAGGAATTTCTTCATCTAATTCAGCATTTGTACGATTTCTGATACTTTTTACATCCATCTTGTTTTTTAAATAAGTATTAGTATCAATAATAGTATCATCAAAATCCCATACCCACAATTTGCATTGTTTAACTAAGTAAAAGGATACTGGTAAATCATCAGGAGGGAGACTATTAGCGGACATTCTAACTACAGGATTTATAAAATCTCGCGAGCAAACTTATAGGAAAAGGTTTTTAAGAATTTATAAAATAAGTTTTTGCAAAAATTTAACCAAAAGTTAAACAAAAAACTAATTATTAAAAAATATAATAAATATTTCTATTACATAATAACTATAAAATAATATCTAAAAATATATCTAGATACATAATAATAATAAAAAATAATATTTTATATTTTTTAGCTATCTATTTTCTTAGCTATTTATTTTATTAATTTTATTAAGTTTTTATAAGCTAATAAATATGGTTGATTATTCAATATATATATTTCATGTCGTATTTGTAGGACCATTATTATTATTGGTTGGATTATATCATGATAATCCAAAGTTTCCAAATTTTATTTGGCAATTACTCATCATAATGGGTATTGGTATTATAGGATATCACACTTATCGTGCATACAGACTGTATAAAATAGATAAAAGTACCTGATTTATTACAGCAATGTGAAAAAAAATATTAGTTTTATTTGTTTTATTTTTTATCTATTACGATTCTCTTCATCGATTATGACAAACATTATTACAATTAAAATTATAAAAATGAATGGTAATACATCAAGAGTTATTGGATGCAAAAATAATATAGCAAACATATTGGTAGCAACCAAAAATCCAATAAACTTATATATCGCATCTACTAAATCATCCATTTTGAATTAATTGTATAGGATTTGTATTTTTAATTTTAGTTGTATATTTTTCAATTTTTATCACTTATTTATGCTTTTGTCATTTTTATAAATTAATAAATATAAAATTAAAATTTAAAATAAAATTTAAAAAATGAATATAAAATTTTTAATAATTTATAATATAAAAACAAAATTTATATTTAATATATAATTAAATAAAACAACAATGTAGATTTGATTGGTGTAAAACTATAAACACAAATAAATATTGTCCATATGATTTTGTTATAGAAGAATATAAAATTATAATTGAACTTGATGGAATTCAACATTTCAAACAAGTTAGTAATTGGGATTCACCTGAAGATACTCAAATCAGAGATAAATATAAAATGGAACAAGCTAATAAAAATGGTTACTCTGTAATTAGAATTTTACAAGAAGATGTATATTTTGATAAATATGATTGGGTAAAAGAATTAAAAGATGTAATTGAAAAAATTAAATTTAATATTAATAATAATGATAATGATAATAAAATAGAAAATATTTTTTTATGTAAAAAAATGAATATAAAATTTTTAATAATTTATAATAAATATAAAATATAGTTTGAGTGTATTACATTGGGAATTGAGCGAGATTAAAACCTATTCCTGCACCTGCACCCAATTGAACAGGGTAGCTCATAGTAGGTACAAAAACATCAATGATAGCAAATGTGCAAGCTGCAACCAATGCCAAAGCAATAACTGCTTCCAAATCAATCTTGGGCTTTGGAATAACTAGAGTACAAATAGCAATAACCAAACCCATAAGAACGTATTTAACAACACGCTTACACAATTCACGAGAATTGAAAGAATCCATTTTATTTAAATATAATTTATTTAATTAAATATTTTTTGAAGATAGTTGAAATATTTTATATTTTTTTATTAATATTAATATAGAAAAAAATTTTAAAAAATTATAATTTTTAATTATAATTTTTAATTATAATTAAAAATTATAATTAAAAATAAATAAATTAAAAATAAATAAATTAAAAATAAATAAAATAATTTATAATTAAATAAAATTAAAATTATATTTAACTTAAAAATATTTAGAATGTTTATAAACATAATAATAAATATTAAATAATTATTTATAAATGGCAAATAATATTGAAAATAATATTGCAAATAATATTGGAAATAATATGGATAATAATATTTCAAATAATATGGATAATAAAAATAATAATAATAATAATAATAAAAATCAAAATCAAAATAATAAAAAATTTGAGTTATTAGTTGATTATAAATACATATGTATAAAAAAAGATGTTTTTGATATTAATATGATAGAATTAAATTTTAATAATATTTATTTTAATAATCAAATTGAACTAATTTACAAATCTCCAACTATTATTCTAGATGGAATATTTTTGAAAACACCAGCTATTTCTGGCAATGCAATTACAATAATTTATAAAGAAAAAAACATAAATAATATTACAATAAAATTATTATTAAATCAAAAAGAACATCATCAATTTATACACATTATGAAAATACTTGATGAATATTTATCAAATTCAATAAATAAATATTCAAATAAAACTGAAAATGAATTGGATATTGCTAAAATTAATGATGATTATATTGATAATATTAACAATAGCTCAAATAAATTATCTAATCTTAAATATGAACAAGTAATAAAATATAATTATTATAATAATTATAATAATTATAATAACTATAATAGTAATAATATTAATAATTTTAATAATATTAGTAGCAGTAGTATAAATTATGAAAACAATGAAGATAAATATCATATATATTTAAAATCATATCTTGATAAAAATATAATTAATGATTTAGAAAAAAAATTTAATAAAAAATATATTTTTACATTTAATATATCTAATATTTATTTAAGTAATAATAGTTTATTACCTTTAATTAAATGTAATCGTTGTGAAATTCAGACATAATATAAATCAATATTCTACAAAAAAATTATTAATTTATATTTTTTATATTTTTTATTTATAATTGTAATTTTATTTCATAATTTTATTTCACAATTTTATTTCATAATTTTATTTCGTAATTTTATCTATATAATTCTTAATATAATTTTGAATAAATATTTATTAATATAGTTTTGAATAAATATTTATAATAAATAAATATTATATATATAATATATAATATATAATATATAATAAAAAAATAAATAATTATATTACAAATGGCTTCTACTACACCTCAAAATGATTCATCATCTAGCTCTGCAAGTAGTTGCCAAGTTACAATACCTGATTATAGTGTTCTTCGTCAATCAAACATTGATAAAATAAATGTTTTTTATAATTCTTTATTATCTAGTTATACACAAAATTATTCTGATTATACAAAAGGAAATGCAAGTAGTAATATTAATGATAGAACAAATGCTAATACAATATTAAAACCTAAAGTTGAAGATGCTAATAATCAAATAATAAATTTAAGTCAGACTATGATTAATAGTGTTAATCAAGATAATGATCTTATTAATGAACAAAAAAACACTTTAACAAAAAAAATGTCACAAATTGATACTGTTATGGCAAATATAAATATGTTGACTGATAAAGATAATGAAATGACTGTAATAAGTAATTCACGAGATGATAGTTTAACTTCTACAAAAAGTACTACAGAAAATATGCAATTCAATACATATATATATATCGGTATGTGTATTTTAATAACTTTAATAATTATAGGTTTAATAGTATATTTAGTAACTTCTTCTAGTTCTACAAATAAAACAGAAACTAAAAATAATAATTTATATAAAAATATAGCAACTAATACTAAATAAATAAATATATTTTACTAAGTAATATATTTTACTAAGTAAAATATTTTAATATAATATAAATATCTTTATAGAATATAATAAATATTATTAGATAAAAATATTATAAAATATTATAAGTAATATAACTAATATAACTAATATAATTAATATAAATACTATAAATACTATAAATACTATAAATAATATAAATAATATAAAAAATGGCTGGACAACCAAATTCATCTAATGATATGGGATCAACAGCTGATTATACAGCGTTAATGTCTGAAATACAAATAACTATAGATAAAAATGATACTCTTTTTAAACAAATTCAACAATCAAATTATCCAAATGCAGGTTCATATACAAGCGATTTATTAAACTATAAAATAGATACAACAGTTACAGATTTAACAAAAGCAAGGCAACAAATTTGGGATTTTTTAACAAAAAAATATGCTGAAAATACTAAATTGAGAACTTATTATTTTGATGAAATACGTAAAATTGATGAACATCTTGTAGATTTGACAGGTAAGCAAAAAGTATTGATAGATTCTATACAAGATAAAACTGTAAAAAATAGTACTGCTAGTGAAAAAATAAAAAATGAAAAATATAATTATAGTAAAATGGAATATTACTTATTTCTTTACAAAATATTATTGACTATTGGAATTATTATTATAATTTTAATTATGTTAAGTATTTTTAAATTAATACCACTAGCTACTTGTTTAACAATTGTAGTTATATTTTTAATTGCAACTATTGCATTTGTTGGATATTATGTATTCTTTGTAAATATTGGTCGAAATAAATTTAGTTGGTCTAAGTTTGATCACGATAATTCTACTCCTGCAGTACAAAAATGTGTTACTAACAACAAACCATCAGAAGCTGATAAGAAAAAAGCTGCAGCTGATGCTGCTGTTGCATCATTAATTAGTAAAGATAGTAATAATCAAAGTTGTTCTGCAAATTAATAAATAAAATTGATTTATTTTATTTTAAATTTTAAATTTTTAATTATTCTTGTTATAATTCTTGTTATAATTCTTGTTATAATTCTTGTTATAATTATTGTTATAATTCTTGTTATAATTATTATTGTAAAATTACTAAAAAATGGATAATATTACAAAAAATACAAAACGCAAAAATATAGAAAGTTCTAATATTAATAATATAGATAAACGTATTATAACAATAAATGAACATGATCCTGAAAAACAATATGATTTTAGTGTTTATAAATACTCTGATTTGTTAAATTCAGTTACAACTTCTAAAAATGCATTAGACATTTGTAATAGTATAGATTGTAATAATATAGATATACAACAGAAATCATTAGAATATGGTTTAACATATAAAAATGTATTTAATGGAGATAATACATCAATTTCTGCAAAAGATGTTTTAAAAATTATAAATTGTGATGTGAAACCCAAAGTAAATATTAAAACATATAAGAGCATTAGTTATATTAAATGGAAAATAATTGAATTATATAAAGCAAAAAAAATAAACAATGAAATAGCAGAATGGATAGGATTACTAGCTGGTTTAGTTCTATATTTCGATGAATTAGATGAAGTCAATTTTAATACAACAACATATTCTAAAGATATTTGTATGCCATTAACTGTTAGTATGTTATAATTAACTTGATATAATTAACTTGATATAATTAACTTGATATAATTAACTTGATATAATTGATTTTATACTTTGTAAAATTTTATTTTTTTTAATTTTACCAAAAGTAATTATATGAACTCTATTAAAATCAAATAATTCTTTCGCGGCATTTTGTATTTCTAAATTTGTAATATTTTGAATCTTATTAATACGCATTTGAACAGTTTCAATTGGCATATTTGATAATATCTGTCTAGAATAATGTTCATTTTCATATTCAATATCGTCAAAATTTGTTTTATATATATCGCAATAATTTTTTTTATTTTCTTTTAATTCAATATCACTTACTAAATGTTCTTTAATTTTAACTAACTCTTTGAATATTGATCTAATACATTTAATTGTATCTTTTGCATCATTTTGTGTATATATATCAAAGTAACCTAATTCTTCAAAAGTACTCATATCGCATTTAATAGAATAAACTAATCCCAATTTTTCTCTTACTTCTACAAAAAGGCGACTGCTCATATTTCCTCCTAAAATATTCATTAGTAATTTATATTGCATTCTTAATGGATCATAATAACCTTTTGTTTTAAAAATAATATGTATATAATCTTGTTTTAAATCTTTAGAAAAACAATCAATTTCATAATTAGGATGTTTATCATCATAAGGAATAATCTCAATAGGTCCTTGAATATTTGAATCTATTGGCTTATAGTTTGTTGAACCTCCAAAATAGCTTTGAATTAATGGTAAATAATTATCAAATAATTTTCCACTAAAACTAATAACTAAATTATCAGGTTTATAATATTTTTTATGATATTCAACTAATTCTTTTCTATTAATATCTTTAATTGTTTTTAATGTTCCAATTATGGATCGTCCTAATGAATGACCTTCTAATAAACAAGCCTCAATCTTTTCTTCAATATATTCATCAATATCATCAGCATCATCATTATATTCTTGTATAATAACATTTCTTTCTGTATTAATCTCTTTTTCACGCATTAGGGGATTCATTATCATATCACTTGTAATTTTACATATTATATCTAAATTTTCCTTTGTTGAAAGAAATTTATAATGATATGCTGTTGTATCTTTACTAGTATATGCATTAAATGAAATACCATTTGCGTCAAAAGTTTTAGATATATCTAAATAATTGGGAAATTTAGGAGAACCTTTAAAAATCATATGTTCAATAAAATGGCTAATACCATTTATCTCTTTAGGTTCATTTTTGCTACCAACTTTAAAATTAAAATATATTGATGCTGTTGCAGTTTCATCTCTATTTGGTAAAACTAAAAGACGTGTTCCAGAATCATTTTTATATAATTTTATATGTGTATTAGAATTTGATAAATGTTTTTTAGTTTTATGTGATTTATGTTTTTTATGTACTCTAGAACTTTGATTGTTTTTGTGTGTTGATTTATTTTTCATTTTTTTATATAAATAAAATATTATTATTATATAATTATATATTAAAATAAAATGTCTAGAACTAAAAATTATAAAAAACAGAAAAAATATAAAATAAATAAAACACAAAAATTAAATGGAGGAGCTTCGGCATCAGCATCAGTATCAGCATCAGCATCAGCATCAGTATCAGCATCAGTGCGTGAATCGTTTATTGGTGAAAATTATATGAAACCTACTACAAAAATAGATAGTTTAATAGAAATTATAAATAGTTTTGATAATAATGTTAGTATTATTATTGGTGCAAATAATGGCGAAGAACACATTAAAAATTATGCAACAACTATAAAACCATTAGGTTCAACATCTATAATTTGTATCAGTTATGAACATAAAAATAAAGAAAAAAAGAAAGAAATAGTAATAGTAAATAATAATTCAATAATTTTTATTAAATGTGATTTTAATAATTTAGAATTATGGAATCATTTAAAAACCTTAAAAAAAGTTAATGAAATTATAGTTGATTGGGGAACTTCTTATTTTTTAAATGAACAATTATTTAATTTAATTGGAGAAATAGGAGACATAATGAAGATAATTTTCGATTTATTAGTAAAAAAAGGAAGATTTTACTCAGAATTTCCTATTCGATCATGGTCCGAAAATAGAGATATAGGAAAAATATTTCCTAATATACCATTTGTGAATGAATTAGTTAAAAATCGTGAATTATGTGAGTTATTACCAGATATAGGAGATAAAGATGCTATAAGAAAAAAAAAAGAAGCCGATTTTATTGATACATATAAATCATTGATATTAATTCATAAACCAGATATTTTTACTCTAGAATTTGAAAAATCAAAGACCGTAGATGGTAAATATCCATTAAATAATCAAAATAGAAACAAAGAATTTGAATTTTTTTATTTTGAAAAATAATAATAATTCGTCAATAATTTCAATATATAATACATATATAATATAACAATACAATATATTTAAAAATTAAATAAAAATATAAAAACATAAAAACATAAAAACATAAAATTAAAAAATATAATGACATATAGAGAAACTAGTAAAACTGTAACTAATGCAAATAATACAAATAATGCACAAGTTGGTTTATTATCATCTACATATGATCCTAGCAGACAAATGTCATACATGAAACAAACAATAAAAAATTCACCAAATAATAATAATAATAATAACAATAACAAATTACCACCTACTACACAATCATATCCACAACCTTCTAAAAATATTCCAGTTCCAAATACACAATCTTCAAATACACCTTTTTCTAATCCACAATCTTCTAATTCACAATCTTCTAATGCACAATCTTCACAATCAAGTAATTCAAATAATAATCACCCTTCACAAAGTAGTATGAGACCCATTGGATTACCGATACATCCTAATAGTACTGAAGGGCAGAATATACGTAATTCTCAAAATATGCAAATAAAAAAGGATAGTATAAAAAAGGATAATGTAGAAGATTTAATTATACAAAAAGTAAGTGATAAAATATATACTCATTTTAAAACTAAATACCCATCTACAATTGATGCAAGTGGTTTTAATAAAACTACAATAATAACAATAGTTACACAATCTATTAAAAAAGAACCTTTAAATGAAAAATCTATAAATAAAATAATAGATATAATTGACCATAAATTTAAAACTACTATAAACAGTGATAATAGGCAAGGTATTCAATATGATACAACTAATTTTTCAATGGATAATGAAAGCAAAATATCTATAGACAAATATCTAGAAAACTATACAAATAAAGTATCTATATTAGTAGATAGTGATAGAGCAATTGAAGCAGATTTGCCTAAAACTATGGCACCTGTAAATGATATTGTAAAGATAGATCATCCAGAACCATTTAGTGAAGATTTTCCTATTAGAGATAGAGATAAAAATATAGATATGATGATACCGGAAGTACGTGAATATGATTATTATATTGTAGTTAATTCAAATGATAGAAATATAGTTAAATCTCCAAACCCAGATACTTTTACTATTGAATTAGCACCTGCCCCGTCTGGAGATTCTCAATCTCAAAAGGGTTATATTGACAGGTCGTTTTCAAACATAAAATCTTGCGAATTATTAAATGTAACATTTTTAAATACAAGTAATATTGCAACTTCTACCGATGGCAAGGGTATTCATTATCCATATTTATTACTACAATTTGATGAATTACAATCTAATTATTATGGTACCAATTCACATTTATCTAAAACATTTGCAATATTAACTGATTATTCTATAACGGGTAATTATAAATATTACAAAATTTTTGGAGAATTAGGTGATAAAACTGTTTCTAAAATTTATAATCCTAGAATAAATTTAACAAAATTAACAACAAGAATATTATTACCAGACGGGACACCATTTAGTTTTGGAACAGACAACACTGGAGACACTTCAAATAGTTGTATTACTTTCGGATTTAGAATAACAACTATACAGAAAAATTTGGGTACTAGTTTTTTAAAGCATGCCTAGCAGCTTTTAGAAAAAGCCGCGCCAAAACATAATGGAACTTGAGCTACCTTGAGCTACCTCGAGCTCCCTTGTTAATAATATGAAATTATCAATTATCATTTAATAATCTCGCAGAACTAAGAGGCTTTAGCTACGAGGGCTTCAGCCCCTCGAGCTCCCTTGTTAATAATATGAAAAATTATCAATTATCATTTAATAATCTCGCAGAACTAAGAGGCTTTAGCCTCTTAAGAGTTTTGGCGCGGCTTTTCCAAAAGCTGCTTTTGGCGCGGCTTTTTCTAAAAGCTGCTTTTCTAAAAGCTGCTTTTCTAAAAGCTGCTTTTCTACAAGATTTTACATTTTTAATAATTGGATTATCACAAGATATTACTATATGTTTTTTAAAATTGTCTTCATATTCTTTTTCAGTCTTATATATTAATTTCATAGTACATAATTCATCATAATTATAAAACCATTTTATTAATTTAGTATATGGTTCATTTTCAGAAAGAATATTTCTAATACTAAATTTCGTAAAATTATTTTGATATTTAGATATACAAATTTTACTATCTTTGCAAAAATTCTCTAAATAACAACATAAAATAGGTATTATTGAATTAAAAAATGTATTATATACTGATACAATCTTAGTTTTTTCAATACTAGTATGACAATTAGAAAAATATCCCTGATAATTAAATACTATACTACCTAAAAAATTTGCTCCCAAATTGCATATATAATTAATTACATTTTTAGCTATTTTTATTTTATCTTTATCTTTACTATCATCTTTACTATCATCTCTATATTTATTCATTATTTCACAAATATTATCAGTTATTTTTTTGTAACGTGTTTTAATATCTGCTAAATCAGGATTCGAATGTTTGCAAAAACCTTGTATTCTTAACTTCTTATTAACTTTATTATGAATTTTATATAACCATTCAATACATAAGTCTCTAGAATCAAGATAATCATCAATTGGAAGACTTTGCATATATTTATTAAAACTTAAACGACAATATTTACAAGGTAGTATAAAACATATAGAATTCATAAAGTTTTTCATTTTTAGTTTTTCATTAGAGTCAGGATTTTCAGGATAAATAAAAGTCAAAGTATGTAAAAATTGCCATCCATCAGGACCCCAAAATGTAGTATTCATTTATATTATGTTATATTTATGTTATATTTATGTTATATTTATGTTATATTATTTTATATATAAATTTTTAATTTATATATAAATTTTTAATTTGTAAAATATTGTTTAATTTGTAAAAATTTATTATATTATTATATAGAAATAAGAAAATATATCTATATATATTAAATAAAATGTATAAAAAAAATGCAAAAAATAGTAGAAATTCTAATATGAAAATAAGTAGTCAAAATGGAGGAGGTGGGCAAGCAATGGATTTACAAAGTTTAACAGCTCAAGATATACAAGCTCTAATTGATCAAGGTATTACTCCTGAACAAATTGCACAAATTGCAGTTGAACAAGGGCAACCTGTTCCTCCATTAGTACAAGCAATGCTTCAAGGAGAACCATCTCAAGGGCAGCCACAAGATATGCAGCAAATGCAGCAGCAACAAATGCAGCAGCAACAAATGCAGCAGCAACAAATGCAACAAGGACCACCCGGACAAAATATGCCAGGTAAAACTAGTAAATTTCCAGCAATTATGAATGCAACTACGTATGATAAATATAGACAAATTGATAAACTTGAAAGACAAAATAAAATAGGTGCTCACTCACCAAATGTTTTTGGGTATGTATTTTCAGATTTAATAAGTGAAGAAATATTACATGAAATGAAAAGAACACAAGGTAGTTTTTTTGTTGGTGTAAATCTAGCTAATCTTTTTAGTGGTTTTCAAGATAGAATTGTTAGTGATGACAAATCAATTAAATCAGATATTTTATCAGGAGATAAAGATCCTGATAAAATATTTAAAAGTGTGGGAGAATGGGTAGATGTTGATTTTAATAAAATAAAAGAAAAAAAAATGGGATTTCGTGGAAGCGATATGCAACTTTTACCAGAAAATAAACTTACAAATTATTCTACATTTTATGAAATTATAGATGAAAGCAAAAAATATGCAACTTCGTCAGGTTTTGATAATAAAATAACACCTTATGGTCTTTTAGTTATGACACGTATGTTATATAAATATCGTAAAAGTAATGCACAATGGTTTAGAGTTGCAACAATATTAGAATTAATTTATAAATACCTTGGACTTAACCAACCACGGGAAGGATTTTTTAATACTAAATATGAAATACCTATTTATTCATTAATGGATCTAGAAGAATTTTATAATACAGATCATATATTTATGACTGATAAAGAATTAACAAAATTTAAATCAGATTTGAATTTTTATAAATATGATACTAAATTAGATATTGGAATAAAATTAAAAGAATTAAAAAAAACTGTAAAACCACCACCAATTTAACCTTCATATTCAAACCACCAATTATCATCCAAATATGGTGGTACTTCTCCAGTATCAATACAGTTATTAAGACTTGGACCTCCGCTAATCATAGTATTAATTTCATAAAAATCAATTACATATGCATAATATTTAATATTGGAAATATAACCTTCAAAACCACCATACATACTTACCCAGAAATCATCTTCATTTTGTTTAGGTAAAGATGATAATTCTTTTCTTATTTTTAAGTATCCATTAATATATAAATCTAAATTTTTATTATCTAATATAACATTCATATAAATCCATTTATTAACAGGTAAATTATCAACATCTGCATATTCCATTATATTATCTAGTGTATTCATATAAACACGAATTGAATTTTTATCAGGATGTAGCCAAACACCAGGAGCACGATTAGGATAACTTGATGAATTACCTTTATGAAACATATGTTTCCATTCTCCTTTTTTATAATCAAATCCTTCTAATAAAAACCAGAATCCATAAGTAAATTGTATTCCATCTTGACCATCAGATTTATTTATTGGTATATAATTAACACTATTAGGATCTTGACTAATAACAAGAGCATGTTTTGCATTTTTAGAACCATCTAATAATACTGATATTGTTGAACTTGTAACTAAATATCTATTAATAAGATATTTGCCAAGATAGTAAATAATCAATAACACAAATATCATAATAATTATTTTAATAATAATAGACCATATTGAATCACCTTCTGGTTCAATAACATTATTTTTTTTATTATTATTGTTTTTTTTATTTTCATTATTTTTCTCTTCATTATTTTTAGATGAAGTTATCTTATTTTTTATATCATCAATAGTATCAGTAATAGTATTAATACTTTTATCTATAAAACTATTATCCTCTTTTTTGTTTGTTTTGTTTTTATTATTCTTTTCATTATTCTTTTCATTATTGTTTTCATTATTATTGTTATTATTATTATTATTGTTATTATTATTGTTTTTATTACCTTCATTTGTTTTAGTATTATTTTTTTTATTTGTTGATGCATTTGCTGCTGCTGGTGCATTTGCTGCTGCTGGTGTTGTTGTTGTTGCATTTGCTGCATTTGCTGCTGGTGCATTTGTTGCAGTTGTTTTTGTGTTATTACCAAGTTTTTTTATCATATTATTTAATTCAGCATTAGTCATTTGTGATACATTTTTATTTGCCATTTTTTGTTATAATAATTAATATTATCCTGATTTAATATTATCTTTAATATTATATTATATTATTTTGTAGATTAAATTAACAAAAATAATTTAATTAAAATAATAAAATATTAAAAATATTAAAAATATAATTAAATTAATTAAAAAATAAATAAATAAAAAAAACAAAATTATTAAATAAAAATCAAAATTATTAAATAAAGTTAAACTTATTACATATAAATTGAATATATAATACCAATAATTACAATTATAAGTAATGTCCAATAAACCCAATTTGGAATCATTGAAAATAAACCAATTGTGGCAACTGGTCCTGAATAATATATATCTCTTGCTTGTTTAAGAGTAACTGCTGAATTCATAAATATTAATCTTGCCATTTTACCTGAAAATCCTCCATTTGGTGTTACATTAATATCATCTGTACTAATATTAGGAAAACCTTTTAGAACACAACTAGATGATAATTGTCCGTCAATATATATATCTATTATTTGATTATAAACACTGACTATAACATTAACCCATTTTTGTAAAGGAACCATTTTTACTACACACATACCAATAGTTGGATCATTATTAGAATAACTATCAGTTAAACAAGAACCTCCTTGGGATTCAGCCAATTCAGGATATATTTTAGCAATACTACTATTCATATTACTAATATATGTAAAAAGAGTTTTTTTCATTAAATTTATTATATTCTCGTAAAAACTAATAGTTTCATCAATTTCATTTGCACCAGTAATTATAATAGGGCAATTGATAGCGCTCATTTGAGTATTAATAGCATTTGTAAAATCATTATAATCAATTTTAACATTCACAAAAGCATTTAAAGCATCTATATCAGTTTGCAATATTTCAAATTGTTTAGTTAATACAGAATCTATGTCTGTTTCTGAACTTGTAATTGATGATGGTATAGAAGCAATTGAATCTGCAGCTGCTTTATTAACATCATCTCCTGATTTTGAAGTTGTTTTTAATTGTTCTAATGCATTTATAATAGTCTTAAAATAATCATTTATTGCATTTACACTATTATCTGCAACTGGTTGACTCTGTAGGGTTTTTGCTATATTACATATATCTACCATTACTTTTACACCAGCATTTATTGCACCGCTAGCATTTGTAAAACCTTCTACTAATTTATTACCATTAGAGTTAATTTTATTTGAATTGTTTACATTATTACCAGATATTAAATCAAAATATCCACAATTAGTATTATTATTATCAAATGTATATTGAATAGTTGGATAATCTATATTATTTGAACCTATTTTTTTAAAAGTTTCTTGTATTTCAGTATTATTTGTTGATTCTACTACTAATTCTGGTTGTATAAATCCAATACCAGTATTTTGAGAAGGTATTCTAATTGGTATATCCTCAAATTTAGAAATTATTTTTGCTGAAGGGCCTTGTAATTTAACACGAACAATAAGGTCATTTTGTTTATCACCTAAAGATATCAATGGATTACCTACTTCACCTCTAGATATAATAGTTTTTTCAGTTCCATAATTATAATTATAATCATCTATATTCATCCAAAAACTAATAGAATATTCATTGCTATAATTAGATGATGGTATTGTAGTATTTGATATAGTAGTAGTAACAGTTGCATCAGTAATGTTAGGCATTAATTCTGCAGAAATATATGTTTGAAATGCTCTAGTAGAATATATAGTATAAAGCCAATATGAACCACCAATTAGTATCATAATTACAACAACTAATATTATAATACCAAATGTGCTTTTACCTGATCCAGAACTGGAATTAGATTTATTATTTGTTTGTGTATTATTTGTTTTTGTACTATTTGATTGTGTAGTATTTGTTTTTGTAGCATTTGGTTGTATAGTATTTGATTGTGTATTAGCTTTAGTATTATTTTTTAAAGATGCATTGTTAATTACTGGTGAATTAATAGTATTTTTTCTTGAAGCATTAACATTAGTTTTGTTCATTTTATATAATAAAATATTTTATATATTTCCTCTAGTTAATTTATTATATTATTTTATTTTGAATATTTTAATATATATTTTATATTTTATTAAAATAATTATTTTTACTATTTATAATAATCAAAGAAAAAATAATAAAAATAATAAAAATAATAAAAAACTAATATTAAATACTAAAATAAGTAAAATGCTAAAATATTAAAATATTAAAATGCTAAAATATTAAAATATAAATTTTATTAAATTTAATTAAATTTTATTAAATAGAAATAAATTTAATTAAATACAAATAAATTTAATATAATTAATTTAATTAATTCAATATTGTATCACAAGAACCCTCACAATTGCGTTTTGTTGTTAAAGCTATATTTGATATTGATTCAATTTCTTCATAAGAAAGTGGATATGGATATAATGTTAAATTATTTATTTTACCTAAAAAATTATTATTTTGTTCTCCTAATACAATATTATTACTAATATCTGGAATTATTACTACACTAGGTAAAGTTTTTGTTGAAACTAATTTACCATTAATAAATAATCTAATATTACGATTTTCAATAAGAAGAATATATTGCGACCATTTTTGTAATCTCATATCTTTAAATTTAATTTCTGAAAACTGCGTATAAAACGGATTATTTCTATATTTAACTGATATAGAAAGATAATTTTTTTTAGGATGATATGAAATAACTGGAGAATCACCCATTGTAATAATAGGTTTTAAAAAATTATAATTATTTTGCCATTTATCGTTACTATTGTGTGCTGGTATATACATATCCCAAGAAAATGTCAAACCATATCCAAGCTTTGGAATATATAAAGCTGTACGTGGAGTTATTAATGGTGGTATATTTATAGCATTAATATAATCTTCTGTAAAAACAGTTTCACTTGTTAATAAAGGTATTTTATATAAATTAATGTTTTTATTTCTAGGTGATACAAAATAAAAATAATATGCAATATATAAAAATCCTAATATTAATAACATTACTACAACATATATTATTGTCGAACTCATTTTTTATATTTTTTAATTATATATTATATTTTTATTACAGATTATATAATTATTAAATAAAAAATTTATTTAATTTATAATTTATATTTATAATTATATTTTTATAAATAATTTTATTAATAAAATACAAGATTACAATAAAATAAAAATATAATAAAAATATAATATACTTAATAAAAATATAATAAAAATATTTAGTTCAAACTATTTAAAATAACAAAAGATTTAATTTAATTTAGAATAATTCATAATAATTCATAATAGTTTAAAATAGTTTAAAATAAAATGCATATTAAAGTTGGATCAGATAATGATGCTATTAATTTATCTAAGATAATAAATGATGGTGATTGGATGGTTTTATATTATGCTGAATGGTGTGGTCATTGTAATGATATGAAACCTGAATGGCAAAAAGTAGTAAATAATTTTAAAAATAAAAAAACTAATTCCAATAAGATTAATATTGCTGAAATAGAAAGTAAGCATATTGAAAGCTTACCAAATAAACCTTCTATAGAAGGATATCCATCAATAAAAATGTATAATAATGGTAAAGAAGTTGCAAATTTTGAAAATGCCGAACGTATTGCTTCTAAAATACAAGAATTTGCAAATAGTAATTCTACAAAAGAAAAAAGAGGTTCATTAAGTAAAAATAATATGGAATTTAAATTAAGTAATACAATGAAAAAACACAATAGTATTATTACTAATCACAATATTCCAAATATGGAAAATTTACTTATGAATATAAGTACTAAAATGAATAATGAATCCAGAAAAAAAACAATTAATAGTATAAAAAATGAAAAACCTGAAGCACCAAAAATAAGAGTAATGGATTTACCTTGTACAAGTATTAGATATGCAAAAGCTTGTAAAAGAAATCCTAAATGTATGTACGATGGTTCTATTTTAAAATGTGTTGATAAACCAATAATAAAAAGTATTAATAATAAGTTAATGTCTATTAAATCTGCAAGCAAAACTGCAAGTAAAACTGCAAGTAAAACTGCAAGTAAATCTCCAAGCAAATCTGCAAGCAAAACTGGTATTAAGACAAGTAAACCTATAAGTATATTTAGTAAGAAACCTACTACTATGACTATTAGAAAACCTAGTAATAAACCTTCTACTATGTCTAGTAGTAAATCTAGTAAATCTAGCAAATCTAGTAAATCTCTCAATAGTAAAAAAACTAAAACTTACAATGTAAGAAAAACAACAAAATCTGTATTTGACCAATTAATAAAATCATTTGGTAGAATAGGTAATGAAGCAGAAAAGGATTCAAAACTTTTAAAAAAAGCAAGTAATAAGCTTATATAAATCTTTTATATTTATTAGATTTGTGGTACTTTTAATTCCATAATTTGTTTTATTTGAGGTAATGTAAGCTTATCTGAAAAATATAATAAATTAGTTATTTCTCCACCAAATGTACTATCGTTCATTACATATAAACTCGATTTATCAAAAATAGATTTTCCGTTTAATGTATTAGTTTTTCTTATTTTTCCATTAAATAATGTATCTACATTATTACCATTAAAATTTATTGTAATATTAATTTCGGTATTTAGAGGAAAATTTTGTAAATCAAGATCAAAATATTCTATATATGTTCCTACTGCTTGGTTTGTAGTACTTCCATCTCCAATGATTGAGGTATCTTTCCATTTACTATTTGGTAGATCAGTAATATAACATTTTTTAGTAGTATTATCACATACTTGCTTAAATGCTTGTTCATATTTACCATAATTTACATTCTTTAAACTACTTGTAGTAACGGCAATTCTTAAATTATTTGTAAATGGTGCTAACCAAACACCTATATTTTGTTTTGGATAATCAATTACCAAATTCTCCCAAGATTGATATTTTAATTTAGTACCTTTTGTTATAGGTGTCCCTTTATGAAAAATATGTCTCCAATTTCCATAATTTTTATTAAAATCATAAATAGTTAAATTAAAAGAATAACTAAATACACCTACAAAATATGGACTTGGCATTTTAGCACCATCTACTACAGTATTTGTAGTTGTATATCCTACAAATATAGCTTTTGTAAAATCTTTAGCCATATCTGCGGTTGCTACTTTTAAACTAGGAGGTTTTATCCAAGCACTTAAATTTTGAGCGTCACTTCTTACTACACCATTTTTAGTACCAGTGCATGCATTATTAGTAGAATCATATGTTATTCCATCACAAATTACATTATTTTTACAATTAGTAATACAATCATTTATTGTATCTGTAGTTTCTTGGAATAATGGTTCATATGCTAATATATTAGTACCATAATAACTACTATTATTTATTATAACATATTCGCTATTTGATTTTATAAATCTATAAATAGCATAACCAATAAATATTAATCCTATAAAAAATATAAATGCTATTAAATAAACATTATCAAATATATTATCAGATTTATTTTCATAAAAACCACTTTGATTTGTAAGATTTATAGTTTTACTATTTTTTGTAGTATTTGACATTTATTATTAATTATTTTAATAATTAACTTAATCTTAGTCTAGTCTAAATCTAATATAAATAGATATAATTATTATATATAAATTTATATTAAAATTTATATTAAAATTTATATTAAAATTTATATTAAAATTTATATTAAAATTTATATTAAAAATAAAATATTAAAAACAAAATATTAGTTATAAAATAATATTAAAATATTTACAACATAACTTATTATTGAGTAGTCTCTTCTCTTCCAGAACCACCACGACCACCGCGGCCACCACTACCTCCTCTGCCACCTCGACCACCGCTACCACCTCGAACAGAACTACCACGAGAAAAACTATTTTCACCATCATTTTTATATGACTTTGTTCCATTATTCTGTCGATAATTTGCATTTTCACAATGAAGCATACCTCCATTAAAACCTGAAATATTTACAGCGTGAAATGGATGCTTACTATTATCGGATTTTGCTAGTTCAAATTGAACACATTCGCCTGTATATAATGTTCGAAAACAATTATGTTTAGTTTTAATATTAGACTGATGACTAAATACATCTACATTTAAATGTTCGCCTTCAGTTAAAACAGTAATAAAACCATAATTAAGATTATTGTTAAACCATTTAACACATCCAGTCAATATTTTTGGTGTTGCAGATGATGAACTTTCAACAGATTCCATTATAAGTTATTATAAATAAATTATTACAAAATAAATTAATAAAAATTATTATTATGTGTTTCGATTATATTTAATAATATAAATAAATGTTTAAATTAGTTTTTTTTGTATTTTATTTTTAGATTTATTTATAATTATAAGTTTTATTTATAAGTTTTAATTTGTATATAAAAATTATATATTATATATTAAAAATACTAATATTTAAAAATACTTAAATAATTATATTAAATATGCCATCAATTATTGTAAATTATATAAGTTTATTCATTATTTTATTAATTATATTATTTAGTTATTGTCATATAATTAAATTAAAAACTTTAAATAATGAAATAAGAATTTTACAAACAATTGATCCTGATTTTGATATAGTATATAATCTTTTAGAACATCATCAACCTATTATTTTACAAAAAGAAATATTTTATTGGAAAGAATTTAATACTTTAATTGGTAAGTCATTACTTAATATTAATAATATCATCAATACAAATACAAATATTAATTATTCAGAATATATAAAAAATAATATTAATTTATATAATTTGCCATTATCTTATGATTGGAATATTGATATTAGAAATGTATTACTAAATAATAAATCTGCAATATTTTTTAATAAACAAAATAATTATATGCAATTATTTGGTTGTGTTTCTGGAGAAATGAGAGTTATTATTACTACTCCAGATCAACACAAAATTATCGAACCAATTACAAACTTAGTATCTACAATAGATGCAACAGATATATTAAATAAAGAACCTATGGAATTAAAGTATATTGAAATAATAATTCGTCAAGGTAACGTAATTTATATACCTTATGAATGGTTTTATTTTATTTATAATAATCAAAATGAAGAATGTGTTATTATTGATTGTATTAATAAATCATTATTATCATTTATATAAAAAAAAAATATTATTAAAATAAATTATTTTTATTTCTATGTGTATAAATTTTCAAAAATAAAATCAAATAATATAAACATAAAACTATATTACTTTTTATAAATTAATTTTATTATTTATTACATTAATTTTATTATATTTATTTTATTACATTAATTTTATTATTAACATGGATAATTCAATTAGTAATAAATTATACAATTTAACTACAATTAATGAATTAAATGTATATTCTCAAAATATATCAACTAAATTATTAGTATTGTATTTTAAAGCAACTTGGTGTGGTCCTTGTAAGGCTATCAAGCCATTTATTTCATATCTACAAGATAACTACCCAAATGTAGAATTTTGTGAAATAGATATTGAAGATGATTCTAGAGATACTATAGTTAAAAATTTTAATATTATAAAAGTACCTACATTTATATTTTATAAAAATGCAAAATTATGTAAATCAATAATTGGAACAAATAAAGAAAATATAGAAGAAACTATAAATGAATTTTTATAGATTTTATATTTGTAATGTTTTTTAATTTTTTATATTTATTATTTATTATATTTTTATATTTTTATATTTATATATTTATATGCTTTAATAATTATTTGGGTTTATGTATTAAATAATAATATAAGTTATTATATATATATTATATTATTAAATATTCTAAAATATTCTTAAATATTCTTAAATATTCTAAATAAATATAAAATGAATAAAAAAGTACAATATCAAATTAATACAATAAAAGACAAAATAGTTATATATAATGATACAATACAAACACTTATTGAGAAACGTAATAGTATAATAGCTAATGATAATAATGATACTAATAATACTAATAATACTAATAATACTAATGATACTAATAAAATAAAAGAATTACAAAATCTAAAAACAAGTCTAGAATTAGAACAACAAATATTAAAAAAAAATATTAGCAATATATCTAATGAAATAAAACAATATGAAAATTATTTAGAAAGTTTGAATCTAATGCATCTTAATAATATTAATAATGAAGATAATATTTATAAAGAAGAATTATCTCGAATAGAAGAACAAAAGGCAAATATTATAGAAGAAAATAAAAAAAATTTAGAATTAGCATATATTGATAAACAAAATTTATATAATAATATAGAATTAATAAAAAATGAATTAAATATCCAAAATAATAAAATTTCACAAATACAAATTATATCTCATTCTAATCGAAAAAACATATTAGATGATCTTCATCAAAAAAAAAAAGATAAACTTATAATTCAACAATCTATTAATACTTACAAAGATAATGAAATATTTTCTTTTAATCAGATAACAACATTGGAAAATAGTAATGATCAAATTATAGATTTTAAAACAAATATTATAAATTCTAATTATAATATTGAAACTGATGATACTAAATTATTAAATTATTACAATGAATATAATATAGATATAAATTTATCCATTAATGAAAAAATTACAATTTTAGATAAAATATTTAATGATAATGAAAATAAAATAAAATTAATAAAATTAAAATATAAAAAACAAAAAAATAGAAATGATATGACAATAAAAGATATTATTGATATTGATAATTATAATAAAAATAATAGAATTAAAATATTAGGATATAAAGATCAATTTAAGATTGAAAAAGAAATAAGAAATAATTTAGAAAATATTTTAAATAATATGACTAATAATTTTAATACATTTGATGATATTATTATAGGTAATATTAATAATGATTTTCTAAATATGAATAATGAATTAGAAAATGATATATTACGTTCATATAGTAGATTAAATATAATGAAAAATAGAATTATAGATAACTTTAATAATGAAACTGAAAATAAAAAACAATTAATTGAAAATAATAAAAATAAGTTATTAGATTTACATAATCAATTTAACAATATTATTGTAGAACTAGAAAATGTTAAAACAAATACTAAAAATACAAATATTATTATAAATGAAATTACAAATATAGATAATGAAATAGAAAAATATCAATCGATTATTTTACAAATGTCAAATGATATTGAAAAATTAAAAAATTAATAATTTTTGTTTTTGTTTTATATTTTTATATTTTTTTATATTTCTACCTTGGAGGTCTATCTCCCCAGAAGTTATCAGGCATTTTATTAGTTGAAGGATAAGAACTTGCTCGTAAAATAGCTTCTTGGCTACGTGCCCCCTTTTCAGGTTCTAGATAAAATAATGGTGACACGCGAGGTTTCTTTGTAGGAGGAGCAGGATAAGTCAACATTCTAAAAGGAATACCATCATCTATTTGAACACTAAAATATGTATCAGATTTTCCCTCTTCACATATTTTAAAATTTATATGTGGTGGTATATATAATGAACCAAGACCTGTATAATAAGCATTAGGATATTTCATATTAATTGTAAATTGTCCATTTACTACAGAAACAATACCTTTGTTTGGTGTTCTATCATAAGCTACTTCTGGATTAGGATATGGCATTCCTGATCCAGAATAACTAGTACCATATGTTGGAGGTGAAGCAGCCCAGAAAAAAAGTTTAGATGTAGGACTAAGTGTTTTAAGATTTCCATTTACTACCAAATCACCAGAACCTTTATAAATCAATGATCCTTCGCACAAATCTTTATTAAATAGTGTTTTATTCCAATTATTCATTTTTAAATTTTAATATTTAATTATTAAATTAATTATTAAATTAATTATTTTACAATTGATAGCTATTATATTTATATAATATATTTTTATAAATATATTTTACAAATATTTTATATTTTTTTTGCAAATATTTTATTAAATTTTTATTAAATTTTTATTAAATTTTTATTAAATTTTTATTAAATTTTTATTAAATTTTTATTAAATTTTTATTAAATTTTTATTAAATTTTTATTAAATTTTTATTAAATTTTTATTAAATTTATATTAAATAATTAAAATATTTTTTAATTATAAATATAATTATAAATAAACTAAAAAATATTTAATAAAAATGCTTAATATAAATATAAATAAATTGCGTAATGAAGTAGAATTAAGAGAACAGAAAAAAATAAAAATTTTTGATAAAATTTTAGAACTTTGTTATCAAAGAATTTTAAATAGTAATCAAAAAAATGATGATTATAATTGTACATATATTGTACCTAACGTAGTTTTTGGTCTTCCTCTTTATGATGTTAATGATTGTGTGTCATTTGTTATTAATAAATTAATTGAAAAAGGTTTTAATGTTGTATTTGCATTTCCAACTACAATACATATTTCATGGAAACCTAATGATAGTAATGCTAATGCCAATACTAAATTTAATAATCAATTATCTATTTATAATAATAAAAATAATATGCAATTAAAAGATATTAATAAAAAAGATTTTAATAAAAAAGATATTACAATTAAAGATATAAATAATAATAATAATAATAAATATAAAAAAATCAATGAATATAAGAATTCAGAAAGTATTATGTATAACCAAAATGATATAAATTTGTTTCAAAGTAAATTAGATACATTGTTTGATTAAATTTGTAGTTTAGAAATTAGTTTTATTATTTTTTTAATATTTTAATATTTTATGATTTATGATTTATGATTTATGTTTTACTTTTTACTTGATAAAATAGAGAATAATAAAAATGATAGTATCATACCAAAAATAATATATAATATTATATCATACATATTTTTAGATTTATGATGATGCAAACTTTGCATATTATGTTCAATACTATCTAACTTACTAATAATTTGTTGTAAAATAATTAATATTTGTGCATCATTACCAGATTCTATATTTGAATTATTATATATCTCAGAATTATCAGAACTATCGTATTTACTTTGTTTTTTTATATTTGTAAAATTATTAAGTTTGCTATTATTAAATTTATTATTTATTATTTTTCTATCTGTATCATTATCTTCATTTAATAGCATATTATTATTTTCTCCCCTTTTCATAAAATCTTTAAGAGTATTTGATATTTTATAAGCATTATTAATATCAGTAAATTGTTCTCCTGACATAATTGGTGCAGGTAGAGAATTATCATATATTTCCATATAGTCTGGTCTAGGATCAATACCTCCATAATTATTATATGGTGGCATAGTTGAAGAAAAATTAATATTTCCATTATCTGAATTACGATTAATTTTAGGAACTCTTGGTTCTCTTGATAATTTTGAATTTATACCACGAGATAAATCTCTTGATGTTGGTTCTTCATTATATTTTAAACTAAATTGATTATTATGAGTTGTAATATCATCAGGTAAAGACATATATGATTTATGAGTATCACTCTGAGATACTACAGGTTTTCCACCAAATGTTTGCCCAGCCCAAGCTTCATCAATTGAACACATTTTATTGTATTTTTATAACTACTAATAAATACTTATAAAAATATTTAAAAATTATTTATTATAAATTATTATAATATAAATTATTATAATATAAATTATTTACAAGATGTTATTATAATTAAATAACAAAAAAGTTTTTCTATAAAAAAACATATTTAATATATTAGAATTATCTAACTATTTCTTAAGAATAAAAATAAATTAAAATAAATTAAATTAAAATAAAATAAATTAAAATAAAATAAATTAAAAAAGTTATTTTTATAAAAATGAAAATAAAAAATGGTATTATAATTTATCACAGTATTATAACAATTATATTTGTATATATATTTGTTCAATTCTTGACAATGAAAAGTAATAATGCAGTTTATAGATTTTATTCACAATATATTATGAATAGATATTGTATTATACTGTATATTTTACTTATATTAGTAATTATGAAATATGATAAATTTACTTCAATACTATTATTAATTATGATAGTATCACCATTTAAATGTGCAATAAAAGAGTTTTATCAGGATAATTCTAATTCTACATCTAGCTCTACCTCTAGTTATGATAAAAATATTATGTCGACTATATATAAACCAACAGAACCAGTTATTATAAATCCAACATTACCATCTATTATAAATGAATCTGATGATAGATTTAAAATGGATGATATTGCAAAAGATAAAATTTTAAAACAAATAAAATCACAAATTGATTTTGATCCATATAAAACAGATTTAGCTAAAGAAGTAATTTATGAAATTTATAATAAATATTTTGATAATGATGTATTTGTAAAATTAAAAAAAGTAAATGATGATAGTAAGCAATATATTGCTGAAGGTAATTTTAATTACGTTCCTGAAAACAATAAAGTAGATTATGATCTAGTAACATACCAAAATTTATCACAAAATACGCAAATTGGCATAAATCCTATATCTGATGGTATAAATAATAATACTAAAATTAACAGAGGTTGAGTATAATTATTATAATGCTTTTATTGCTTCAATTTTTGGTTTAAGAACAACATGACAAATTATACCTACAATAATAAATGCAAGAGCTGGTACAGTTACTATACATATTACAATGAATATTGCAATTGAATAAAACACCTGAAATATTAAATCCGCATTATCTGTAAATGCTCTTCCTGCATCTCTAAATGGGGTAGCATTTTTAATTTTTTCTTTTAGTGCATTTTTTTTATCTGAAATAGCTTTTCCATGTGCTTCTCGTTTAGCTTTTCCACTAGCTGCTCTTTTTTCAAGGAATGAAGGTGCTGCTGCTTTTGAAGCTGCTTTCTCTGTACTGGTTGTTTCTTTTGCAGCAGATTTTTCAACTTTGGCAGCCTCTTTTGCAGTAGATTTTGCTGCTTTATCCATCTCTTTTTTAGCCTGTTTATCAGCAGATTTTGCCTGTTTATCAGCAGTTTTTTGAGCTTTAGCAGCTAATGCAGCACCTCCACTTTGAATTTGATTATCAGTTTTATCATTATGATAAAAAATACTATAAGGGTCACAATAATATCCAATTATTAATAGTATTATTAAACATATCATAGCAATAGTTCTTTTATATTTTAATAAAAATTTTTCTATTTTTGTTTTAATATCATCATCATCATTAATAATAATATCATTATCTATAAAATAATTAACAATATTATTTTTAATATTATCTAAACAAAATTTATTACATAGATTATCAACTATATCTATATTATTCATATTAGGTTTCTATAACTAAATTATATATATATATTTATTTTTATAGATAATTAAATTTTATAAAACTAAAAAATAAAAATATAAACTATGAAATATCAACTTTCATATCAACTAATATCAAAATCAAAATCAAAATCAAAATCAAAATCAAAATCAAAATAATAATAATTAGATTAATGCTAAATGACTAAGTACTTTTTTAATTATACAATATGTAATTATAATAAATATTAAAACTGGTAGAGATAAAACTCCTAATATTGTTAATAATGTAAGAACTACACTAAATATACCACCTACTGCACCAAATATACCTTCTAAATTACCAAATATAGGTCCTGCAATACTATTTTTAGCTAATTTATCTTTTTTACCTTTTAATTTATTAAATAACTCTAAATTTTTTTCAGATTTTTGCAATTCAGAATCAGCTTTTTTAGTCTTTTGTTTTTCTTGTATTTTTTGTTTTTCAGATTCAATTCTAGCTGCTTTATCTGTTGCGCCGGTAGAAGCTGATTGTTTTGTAGGTTCTGCAGATTGTTTTGTAGGTTCTGCAGATTGTGCCATTTTTCTAGGATCTGGTTCGCCTTCACCACCACCACCACCTTTTTGTATTTGAGAATTTTGTGTTTTATAGTATTTATTACAAGAATTACCAAAAGTAATTAAATCAGTAATTTGTAATGTTATTAAAGCAATAAATAACCATATTAAGCTTTTTTTATTTTCATTCATAAATAATTTAAATTTTATCCAATCTTCTTTTAATAATTCATATAAATCATCTAAAAATTCTATAAGATTATCAAAAAATGTAAATTCTATCATTTATTAAATATAAAATTATCAATTATTATAATAATTAAATTATATTTACTATTATATTTACAGACTTTTTTTATAAATATAATAACCAAATAATATATTCAAAAATATATATTTATAAATATCTATATTTATAAATATCTATAAATATCTATAATTATAAATATCTATAATTATAAATATCTATAATTATAAAAAATAAATTTATTATAAGTAATTATAAAATAAAATTAATTATAAAATAATTATAAAAATAAAAAATTATAATAAAAATAAAATAAATATAGTATTATAATATAATAATAGAATTATAAAATATAATAATAATTATTATTATAAATATGGCTTTTCAACATTGTGATGTTAATACTTTTTTATTAATTATAATTGTAATATTAATAATTGCATTCACTGATAATATATTTAAAAGTGTTCCAATATTTAAAAAATTATTTACTGACCAAATAAACTACTTACTTTTAATTATAGTAGTAATACTTGTTATTCTAATTGATATTTCATCTGGTATTATTCTAGCATTTTTAGTTCTTTATCTATCAGTACATATTAACTATAATAACAAGAAGCTTAACTTTAATAATGTAAATAAAAATATAAATAATAATAACAGTAGTATTAACAGTAGTATTAATAGTAGTATTAACAGTAGTATTAACAGTAGTATTAACAGTAGTATTAACAGTAGTAATATGCAACCTTCTATACAAATACCACATAATCATTCAATAGATTATTCTAGTGAATCTGAATTTATTTATAATAATAATAAACCATTTCCTAATGGTAATCTCAAACCTTTTGAACCTAGACAAGATAATACAATAAATTTAAAAGAAAATACTAAATTATCTATTAATTCTAATATAGTTGATGAAAATGCTCTTTTGGATAAAGATGGTTTTGATGTTACTGGATGCAGATATGATTTTAAAAACAATCCACAAAATATGACAAAATTTGGTCCTCCCCTTGCAAGATGTAGTACATATGATGCAGATAAAGTAAAAGTATGTGGAACAGTATTTTATCCTCTTAATGCCTAATTTGTAATTTGTAATTTGCAATTTTTTAAATTTTATATTTATTATAAATAATATTATAAATAATATTTTAAACTCGGAATAATTAAGTATCTAGAAACATAAAATAATATATATAATAAATATTATATAATATAATAATAATATAAATAATAATATAAATAATAATATAAATAATATAATAATAATATAATAAAAAATAAAAAGTATAGTAAAATGGCAAGTAATATAAATACTCCACCTTTGGCAAATTCTACTGCATCGATTGGTGGTACATCTGCTTTAGCATTAGCAACTGTAGGATTAAATGGTAATAAATATATGTTAGGTTTAATGATTCTATTAATAAATTTAGGTGCTCGTTACATAGGAAATGAAGTCGGTGAATTTATGCATAAAGTTTTAAATCATAAGTTTTCTAGGCGTTTTCTTATTTTCTTGGTATTGTGGATGGGTACCAGAGATTTAGTAGTAGCAGGTGTTATTACAATAGGCTTTATTTTACTAGTTAATACATTATTTAATGAAAATAGTTCATTTTCTATTTTACCAATTAAAAATGATTTAACTATTACTAAAGAACAATATTTACTAGCTAAAGATTTAGTAAATAAATATGAAATTGCAAATCCACCAATTAGTAGTAATAATTCAATGCAAAGAAATACATTATTACCTATGAACAATCATATTTGAAAATATTATTTATATAAAAATAAAAAACATAAAAAATAATAAATAAAATATATTTATTTTAGTATTTAAGCATTAATACTATCAATCAATGCATCAATATCATCGCTTGAATTTATATTTGTAGAACCCCTAGGAGGCGCATCTCTAGGATTTGAAAATGGTGGTCCAGCCATAGGGTTATATTTAGGAGGACCACCTCCACCCATCGAACCCATAAAATTTGTAAAATTTGGTGCTTGCTGACTCATTGATCCCATTGCTGCATTCTTAAATTGATTCATTAATTCAGGATTTTGCTTAAATATCTTATTCATATCCATATTTGGCATAACAGACTTAGCCATATTATTAGAAATGTGATACCAGAAGGCACTGCTGGCTACCATAAAAACTAGTTTTAATTCAGGAGCCATATCAATACTATCTTTATACCGTAAAAACAATTCCTCAAAAACCTCATCATAATTATTGATTTCTTCATTCATATGCTCACTCCATCCATCTAAATTTACATCAAAAGGATTACCAGTTTTATTATTAACAAATTCAGCCATTGATGCGAAAGATACCAACATTCTGCGTTGCATTTTTACACTATTTTCCATTTTGCGATGATATACTAAACGTTCATATTCTTGATTCATTTCTTCATAATTACTGGACATAGAAAAAGTTTTAGGTAGTTTTACACCTTTATCTCTTAAACGTTCAAACTTGCATAACAAATCAAATTTGCGTTTTTGTATTTCTTCAAATGATAGGTTTTCAGTACTTGATACCCCACCTGTATTTATACTACCAGTTGAATAATTATTATTCATATTATTCATATTATTACTATAATTATTACCAAAACTATTAGTTGAGCTAGAACCAAATGGATTATTAGTAGAAGAACTACCAAAATTAGGAAGACTTGGACCATTCATAGTAGGTTTAGGTTCAGATATATCATTTAAGTCCATAGAGTTTAATTCTTTATCAAGATCAATATTAGTAAAATTATCATCAAATAAAGAATTTTGTAATATATCATTATTATCAAAATTAATCTGTTGCGGCATTGAATTATCACTACTAAGATTATTAAATGTATTAAATTTATTACTATTAAAAGATGGGCTTGGGTTGTTTGAATTTGAACCTAATTTATTAATTTCTGTATCAGGTCTTTGCTTTTTTTTATTAACTAATAAGTTTAATCCGAAATCAACTTCTTTATCACTAGAAAGTCCATTATATGATGGCATAGAATCATTATTGCTATTAGAAATTGTCAAATTAGGCTTACTAATAAATGATGTAGTTGGTGTAAATGCACTATTTTGTTTAAATGATACATTCTTAAAGTTACTAGGAGATGTGGCACCTGATGACGAATTAATATCAACACTTTTCAAATCAAGATCTTCTAAATCAATATCATAAGAATCCATATTATTAATTTATTTACAATAATTATTATCAAATAAATATATTATAATTTATATTACTAATTATATTACTAATTAAACACACCTAAAGAAAAATGTAATTATTTACGCAATTTTATGTTTAATTAGTATATTATAATTATTTATGTTTATATTTATTATTTGTGTAATAATAAATAAAATAATAAATTAAATAAAAAATTAAATAAAAAATTAAATAAAAAATTAAATAAAAAATTAAATAAAAAATTAAATAAAAAATTAAATAAAAAATTAAATAAAAAA
>Ga0214919_10001897_pt1 | contig 33564 bp, 26 predicted proteins | sample LL1503_MetaG_FD_177994 | JGI IMG/M metagenome (GOLD analysis project Ga0214919, IMG submission 177994) | Freshwater microbial communities from Lake Lanier, Atlanta, Georgia, United States - LL-1503 | ecosystem: Environmental > Aquatic > Freshwater > Lake | place: USA: Georgia | collected... | reverse complement strand
AGAATCATCAAATTCCTACGTTTATTCTCCTGCGCTTATTCTTCGCTCAGGAATTGACCATTCTTCGCTCAGGAATTGTCCATTAAGAGTTCGAACTAACTCCGGAGAGCGTTGTTCACAGGAGTTGAGAGCACCTCTTCGCAATATAGACCCATATAAAGCAGAAGAAACATGCTCCAAAAATAAATTCGAATCACTACGAACTGGTATTTATACCAAAACCGATTTCTATAATTTAGAAGACTTGGTTAAGTCGACTGACCAAAACTGGACAGAGGCGGAATGGGGTTTTCCTAAAGGTCGTCGAAATTACCAAGAGCGCGATTATGATTGTGCTGTTCGCGAGTTTTGCGAAGAGACTGGGTATAGTCTAAATAATTTAATTCCTATAAAAAACATCCAACCATTTGAAGAAATATTTACCGGTTCGAATTACAAATCATACAAGCACAAGTATTATGTGACGTATATGAAGTATTCCGACACGTTATCCTCTCGTCGTTTACAAACGAGCGAGGTGAGCGACTCTGAATGGATGCCGATTGCTAAATGTTGCGAATCGATTCGTCACTATAATGTTGAAAAACTTCGACTAATATTGGCGGTCGAAAACATGCTTAATGCAAATTGTTTATCTAAAATGTGTACGTAAATGTGAGTGTATTGTATAAGAACGATATATTTATACAATATGCCAAAAAAAGACCCGAATAAACCAAAGGACGTGCCTAAACCAAAGGACGTACCTAAACCAAAAAGAAAATACATAAGAAAAACCGCAAAAAAACAATCAACCGATGAACCACCCACAAAAGGTATTTCGCCAACACTAGAAGAGTTAGAGAAACTTTTTGCTGAATACGGATTTAAAGACCGCCAAATTCTAGAACCAGAAGAAGGTAACCTCTCCGATACTGACGAGCAACCTGTACCACCCAAACCAGTTGTCGCAGAAAAACCGAAAAGATGTCCTAAAGGTACTCGTCGAAATAAAAAGGGTGATTGTGTGAAGACCGCCGGACACGACGTGGTAGGCGTTCGAGGATTCTCTGGAGAGATTTCTTTAGCACAGCGGAGGGAATCTCGTAAGTCGAATGTACCAACCAAGAACCCCAGCAAAATCACAATCCATCCCGAATCCAATGGACTAGGACTAGGACTAGTTGTCCCCGAAAAAGAAAAGGACGCAGACAAAAAACGTGCAACAAAAACTGCGATGAATAAGTTTTTAGATGAAAAGGATAAATTGGAAAAAGACCATCCTCTCGACAATCACGACTATCTTTACCCCGACCTAAATGACCCCAACTTCAATATTAAAATCGCACTAAAAAAGGAATTCCAAGATGCTCAGTATGATGGTCAAATCCTAGATATCGAGAGGCAGGCGAATTTATTATGCAGTGCGAAATTCGAATTGAGTCCACACCAAGTATTTGTGAAAAACTTCCTCTCAGAAGACACGCCATATAAAGGTCTGCTGCTTTATCACGGACTCGGTACCGGTAAAACATGCTCTGCTATCGGCGTGGCAGAGGAAATGCGACAATACATGAAACGCACCGGATTGAAACAGCAGATATTGGTCGTCGCGTCGCCCAACGTCCAAGGCAATTTTAGGCAGCAATTATTCGACGAGAGGAAACTGACGAAAGTGACAAATGTAGCGAACCCCAACGAGTTTTCCTGGAATATAGAATCGTGCGTCGGCAATTCGCTTCTCAATGAAATCAACCCGAACAGTATTCGCAACCTCTCGCGCGAGAAGTTAATCAGCAATATAAATTCGCTTATTAATGACAATTACGCGTTTTTAGGATACATCCAATTCGCAAATGTAGCGAGGGCACATATGGTGCTAAACGTAAACCCAGACGACCCTGCCTCACAAAAAGCACAAGAGGAGCGAAATATTCGTAAATTTGTCGACGGTCGCTTAATAATAATAGACGAAGTGCATAATATTCGTTTGGCGGACGACAGTAACCGCAAAGAATTGCAACAGGTTGCTGCGGTATTGATGAAAGTCGTAAAACATGCGAGAGGACTCCGTCTTCTTCTCCTCTCCGCCACTCCGATGTTCAATTCCTACCGAGAAATCATCTGGATAACGAATTTGCTAAATGCGAACGACGGAAGGTCGCAAATCCAAACTAGCGATGTTTTTAATGCGGATGGGACAGAAAGACCCGGTAACAAAGACGAAGAATCCGGTTTCGAACTCCTCCGCCGTAAATTGACCGGGTATGTCTCCTACGTCCGCGGCGAAAACCCCTACACATTCCCCTACCGCATCTACCCGTCCGTATTTTCACCCGAGAATGCACTGAATTCGTTTGCCTACCCCCGCATACAGATGAATGGAATCGAAATCGATGCACCGATAAAAAACATCAATGTCTACATTAATCGTGTTGAGAGGACGACGTACCAAACCCAGGTATACCTCTCCATCATCGATTATATGCGACGCAAAACGCAAGGATTCTATACAAATGCCGGCATTTACCGCGAAATGCCCAGTTTCGAGAACATGGAATCTTTCGGTTATACACTTTTGCAGCGTCCTCTCGAGTCTCTCAATATTTCTTACCCCAATGAAGAGATTACCGAGATGTTGAAATCCGGCGACAAAGCAGTGCATTATACCGACGACCTTTTTCAGAATGCGGTAGGAGGCACAGGTTTAGCAAAAGTGGTTTCTTTTGCGGATATGGAAAACGACGAACCTCTCAAACATGACTATGAATATCTGCCGAATACACTGAAGAAATATGGTCGTATTTTCTCGCCCAACGAATTACCCAAATATTCTGCTAAAATCGCGGAAATCTGCAAAGAAATACGGCGAAGCGAGGGAATCGTGCTGATATATTCGCAATATATTGATGGCGGGGTGGTACCAATGGCACTTGCTTTAGAGGAGATGGGACTCTCGCGTTATAGTCATTCTTTATCGGGGCGTCATCGACATTTGTTTAAGAAGGCGCCTACGGCGCCGATAGATGCAATTAAGATGGTTCCTAAGGCGGAAATGTCAGCGGACGAGCAGTTTTATCCCGCACAATATATCATGATAACGGGCGACCGGGGTTTGTCCCCGTCGAATACCGAGGACGTGAAATACACCACCAATGCCGATAATGTCGACGGTAAACGGGTGAAAGTCGTCATCATTTCGAAGGCTGGGTCGGAAGGACTCGATTTCAAGGTAATCCGGCAAGTCCATATTTTAGAACCGTGGTTCAATATGAACCGTATCGAGCAGATTATTGGGCGCGGCGTCCGCAATCTGAGTCACTGCGCGCTACCATTTAAGAAGCGAAATGTCCAAATCTATTTGCATTCTACGCTGATAGAAGGCGCGGAGGAGGAGGCAGCAGATTTATATTTGTACCGATTGGCGGAGAGGAAAGCGGTACAAATCGGGAAGGTGACTCGCGTTATCAAAGAAGGCGCGACGGATTGTATTTTGAATTTAGGACAAACGAATTTCACTGCAGAGAAACTATCTGAATTAGCAGCAAATCAAAATATCCGATTGGAACTCTCTTCTAAAGACCTTTCAACCGGGGATGTACGAGAGGTTGATTTCCGAATTGGCGACTTAGATGGGTCGGAAATATGCGACTATATGTCTTGCGAATATCAGTGTCAACCGAAACTGACTAAAACAGAACCTGTCGAGGAAAACACCCAGAGTTACAGCGAGCACAATTTAGAAAGCAATATTTATTATATTATTGGACGTATTAAAGAACTATTTCGCGAGAGGCACGTATATACTTTGGCACAAATATGCACCGCAATAAATGTGGTCCGTGTTTACCCCATCGTCCAAATCTACTATGCTCTCACCAAATTCGTGAATAACCGCAATATGTTGCTGTTTGATAAGTACGGTAGGTTCGGATATTTGATAAATCGTGCGAAATATTATGAGTTTCAACCTGTCGAAATAACAGACGAGAGGTCGTCGATTCGAGAACGGTCGGTTCCCGTCGAATACAAACGCGGTAATATTATTTTGCAGTTACCGGAGAGGGGTTTACAAAAAGAAAAGACTCCGCTAGTGGGGAAACCGGAGCAAAGAGAGCAAAGAGAGCAAATAGTTTCGAAATTCGAACCTGTTCCGTACGAAGAAACCATACGCGAAATACGCGACCTTCTTGATATGGTAGGCAAACAACACGCGATAAAATCGACGGAAATGAATTGGTATAAGAACGCGAGTCGTGCATTAGAGCACCTCCATATCGTCTACCAATTTACCGAGCAGCAAATCAAAAAATATGTGATATATCATTACTTGGACTCCGCCAATTACCGGGTAAAACGCACTCTATTTGAGGAGACAGTGGCGACGCAGACATATGAGGTCGACCCCGAAATCGAAACCATCGTCGCCTCCTATTTCCACGGGGCGTTAATGCAGTCTAAATCGGTAGATAAAGACGGAATTTATATTGCTAATCGAGAGGATGTACAGTTGATTATTAGAGACGTGGACAATCAAAGCGACAAGACCTCTTGGATAGAGGGCGACAAGTTTGACGCCGAGGATTTTACAGCAAAAAATACAGTGGATAAAAAGTCGCTTAATGATATTGTGGGTTACGCGATTCAGTTTAAAGACCAAGACATGTCGTTCTACTACAAAGACATTCATTTAACTAGAAACAAGAAAGGTCGGCGGTGCGACCGGTCGGGAGGAAAGGCACCAATTATTGATATGCTGAACCGTGTTTCTGGCACGAAAATGTATACAGAGGATAATACCGCGTCAATCATGTATTCCGGTTCTTTATGCGTCGTCTTGGAGATGATTCTCCGCAAATTTAACGACGAAAATCGCAAACGTACCTATTATTTGACACCTGAGCAGGCAATTGAGAGCAAGATTACCGATTATTCTGCTGCTAAACCTTGATTACTAATGCGATATTGATGCTCCCCATTCAAAGCAATATATTCCATTTCGCGCATCAATGCCCCTAAAGACGAACCTGAATGACCACCGCCAATATAAGTTGAACATATTGCGGATTTTATTTGAGAATAGAGTGGGTCGTTTGTATAAGTAAATCCCGTCGCTCCATTGACACCTCTCGATAATAGTGCTTCGCGAAAGGGTCGCCACAATTCGTTTCGCGAAATTATCTCATATGCGTCTTTTATATATAACCGATTCCAAGATGGAATATATTCGAAATTCGACGGAGGATAGGATGGAGTATCGGATGGGGCAATAGTGTTTACTAAAGGATTATCGGTTTGCATTTTATCGGTTCTGAATAATGTATGAGAGGTTAACTATATCCTCTCATATGTTTTGCAAATTAATGAATCAATTTTCAATCGAATCGAAAATTGAACCACCGGCAATAACATTGCTGGTCAAACAATATAAAATCTGCAGAATATTATATTATTAATCCTACCACATAAACAATGGCAACTACAACACAACGAAACTATAAACCCCGTCAAGAACAAAAGAAGAATGATTATAGCGTGTATGTCCGCAATATGATTTCGTCGAAAGTCCATCTCAAGATGAGCGAAATCGGCGACGCTACTAAACAGAATTTGGAGAATAAAATCAAACGCCGAATTGAAGGTAAATGTATTCCCGAGGGGTTCGTAGAACCCCGTACCATCAAAATCGTCACCTATTCTTCCGGTGTGGTAAAAATGAATCTAGTTGAGTTTCAAGTCGTGTTTGAATGTTCGATTTGCAACCCGGTCGAAGGACAAATTGTCGAGTGCACCACCAAGACAATTACAAAAGCGGGTATTCATGCGGAAGTGTTGACTGGACAAATCGTGCCTATGAAAGTGTTTATTGCGCGAGACCACAATTACGCTAACCGGTTTTTCGGAAGCATCAAGGAGAACGAACAAATCAATGTGCGAATCATAGGTAAGCGTTTCGAATTAAATGACCCGTATATTGTTGCGATTGCGTCGTTGATAGAGAGCAAGAAAGCGAGAGGCGAATTCAATAAGACACCGCAAAATAAACCGCGGATAAAGGTTTTAGAAGATACCGCATTAAATCGCGAAGAAATTGAGGAAGGAGAAGGAGAAGATGTAGAATATGACGAAGAAGAGCAAGAACCCGAATATGGAGACGAAGCAATTGCTGCTCCTATCAGTATTCCAACTTTAAGACAAGACGCACAGGAAGAAGAAGGTGAAGTGGTGGAAAAGAGAGATACACCGGAAGAAGGTGAAGTCGAGGAATGAGACCGGAAATGGTTGAAGAATGAACGAAATCAATATAAACGGCAAAATATTATCTATACAAACACACCTTTTTAATGAATCATTTTGACGCGTCCACACTAGAAACCCTTCGAGACAAAATCGAAAAAATGCCCAAAGACAGGCATATCCAGTGTCTAAACATTCTGGTAAAATTCCCCACGGTTACCATAAATGAACCAAAATACGGCAATGTAAACATTAACCTCTCGTGTGTTCCAAAAGAAGCAATCGACGATTTATTGAAATTTGTTTCCTATGTGGAAGACCAAGAAACAGTGCTTATGATGGCAGAAGAGCAGAAGAAGATTTATCAAGAGGTGTTTTTCACGAGTGAGCAGGAATCATCGCAAATGGCAGGATTTGCATAATTTGCGGGGTTTATTGATTCTGGTAAACATTTCAGGTAAAAGATTTAAAGACAACTCGACAGTAATATACTAAACTGACAAATTTGAATTTTAGTATATTTTTACACCCACAAAATGAGCAACCCCTATTTAAATAATATTTTATTTGGAAATTCGAAGGCGAGCGTGGACGAAGACTATATTTGTAGTTTGGGAGAATTTATGCTGACTGAAGACTGGTTACAGCGAATGGTGAAGGAACCGGTTAACGCAAACTCCTTCGAACTAAGTTCTCCGGAGTTAGATTGTATTCCTCCCGCGTCGCGTCCGGAATACTTCTCATTCGACTTACGAGATTCCCTCCGCTGCGCTAAAGAAATCTCTCCAGCGAATCCTCTAACGCCTACCACTTCGTGTACGGCGTTATTCGCAGTACCGTCGGTCAATGCAGCACCCGAATTACGACCGGAACCCAGACGACGATACGAGCAGCAAAAAAACTCCTTGTTCTGGTCAATATATGAAATCGAGAATCCGAAAGAGGCGTTCATGGGAACTCGAGCGAATGCCGAGGTGGAGCATAGACTAAAAGTGGTCGCTTCTCTCAAACAGACACCAAAGCGATTAAAAGAGACCAATTCGAAACTGACTATTGAGAAGACGCAAGCACTAATCGGGTCGATGTTGGTGGCGAAGGAAGACCAACTCGATTTTTGTATAGCATATGCAGTATATTATTGCAAACCCATTGTCGTCGTATACCCCAAAACATATCGCGTTTTTTCGCCGACGGTCGATGTCGATTTGGCGGACGAGGATGTGATTTTGCTATATGTATCTAAACCCGATTCTTCGAAATCCGTTTTTTACGAATCGGAGAAAAACGCAACGCCGGAATTAGTTGAAAAAATAGTAGAGACTAGAGTCCGAACTCATCTCGCCGCAATGTCGACGTACAAAGCACCGGAATTGGACGCAATCGCAGCAAAATTAAATATTGAGACGAATGTCATAGTGGCGGGTAAGGAAAAACGGCGAAAAAAGGAGGATATTTACAATGATATTTTGGTGGCGACCCATAATGACGCGAACTTTCTCAAAAATTGAACTTGATTTGTACCTCTGCAATATAAATAATATGAAAGAATACTATATATTTCACATTATTACCAGCAAAAACAATGAAACGATTATCCGAATATAAGGCAAAACGCGTATTGGAAGTTTCAGACGCGCCGAAGAATCCTTCGAGGGCGGATATAATGAAGCAAAAACCGCTACATTGTACTCCGGAAAATCCCGACGAGGCGATGATTCCCACGCCGTCCGATTCTGTCCAATCAGCGGATAATAATCGTCATAATGCCACAGGAGACCCTAAACAAGAAATGGATAAATTATTTACACATTATTTAGCAAGTAACCCGGCAGCGGCAGTCACTCGTAAAAAACCGGAGTTGGAAATCAGATTTCAAGGAATTAGCGGAACGCCCCTCACTAAAACGGATTATGATGCGGTCATCCAGCATTTGATTGCGGCAGGGTTTGAAACGTCGAACCCGAATGGTACTCATATTTTGCGCGCGATACCCGAATATGTCGACGACCGAACCGGTGTGACTAAGTTGTCCAATATTCGCGCGGAAATAACTGGCGTTGATTTGATTCAAGAATACTGCAAAACCAATAGTATTCAACACTTGCTGAATCTGCCGTCGACTCTTTCTGCCAGTGCGAACAAAATCGTATTCTCGCAAAAAACTCAAATACCAATTAAATCCGATGATATGAGAGGACCGAAATTCCGCCCGGTGGATAATGACGATTTCCGATTCCGCATAGGATATCAGTACGAGAACGAGTGGGGTCCGCATAGCGAATTGGTTCGTAGTATGATAGAGACGAAACGTTGGGCAGATTCGAAGAAGGTGTTCCGCCACCTTAATCGCGTCCGGTTTTCGCACCGCGACTTACCTATATTCGCCGACGTAACTATCTTGCGAACTTCTGCAAAAACAGGTAATAAAAATATTATGATGCCGCAATATACTATTCAAGAGGCGAAAGTGTTTCAGGAACCAGAATCCTATGAGGTCGAGTTAGAGGTGGACAATTACAGGGTCGGTACGGGAATGGGATACGACACTGCTGCTAAATTACTTGCCGATGTTCGCAAAGGAATCCGTATTGTATTAACCGCGCTACAGGGGTCGAACTATCCGATTGGTGAGAGTGAGATGAAGCATGTTATTCGCTGCTACCAACGCCTGATTCACGGCGAACAGTTTAATGCCGATGAAAACGGGAGATTGCAGCAGTGTAGTTTTATAGGTCCATCCTCTCGCACGTTGCAAATCGAAAACATCGTCGAGCACGAAGGCGATGTCGGGTCGAAACCGACCACACCGAACTTGCGCTACGGATATACGGTAACGGATAAGGCGGACGGTGAGCGCAAGATGCTTCTCATCGACGAGAGCGGCAAAATCTATTTCATCGATATGAATATGCGCGTCCAGTTCACCGGAACGATGACCGCCGAGAAAAAACTCCATTTCTCGCTATTCGACGGCGAGCATATCAAGTACGACAAGACGGGCAGATTCATCAATTTATTTGCGATATTTGATGTCTATTATATCAACAAGAAGACCACGCGCGATTTCCCGTTTATCAACGACCCCAATGAATTTGCTGCGTTCAAGGGAACCGCGATTGCGGAGAGGCATCAAGAAGACGAGGAGAAACGACCGAAAAGTTACCGCTGGCGAATCATGACCCAGGCGGTCGAAATGCTGAAACCGTTCTCCGTTTTAGATAAAAATAAACCACTGAAATCGGACGGCAAACCGGACCAATCTCTTTCGTCTAATTTCAATCCATGCTCCATCCGAGTACAATGCAAAGAATTCTACGTCGGGTCAACTGGGACCGATATTTTCCGTAAATGCAGTGCCATTTTATCCAAAATGAAAGACGGATTATTCGAGTATAACACCGATGGTCTGATTTTCACACCGACAGAATACGGTGTCGGTGGCGGACCATCGGAAGTATCGGGTCCTCTCTACAAACACACATGGGACCGCTCATTCAAATGGAAACCCGCCGAGTTCAACACCATAGATTTCCTGGTGCGATTCAAGAAAGACGATAAAGGGCGCGATTTCGTCGGAACCGAATTCGAGAACGGCACGCACATGGATTCAAATTACGCGGTAAATCAGTACAAAACCGTCGTATTACACTGCGGATTTGACGAGAAGAAGCACGGATATATGAACCCCTTTCAGCAATTAGTTGACGGCGAATTTGTCAAAAGAGAAAGCGCCATAGACGAAGACGCCGAGGTCAGACCGGAATCGACTTACGGTGCACGCCCGTTTATGCCTACAAACCCATCTGACCCTAAAGCGTGTCTCTGCAATGTAAATTTGGTAGGCGACCGGTCGGGCAATATGTATTTGCGCACAGAGGAAGGCGATTATTTCGAGGAGAATATGATTGTGGAGTTCCGGTATGACGGGTCACGCAAAGGCGCATGGCGTTGGATTCCTCTCCGCGTTCGTTACGACAAGACCGCACAAATAAGTTCACTTTGCAGCGGTGGTAACCCCTTCCGAAAGAAGAAGCAGAGTTTCGGCAACGATTTTGCCACCGCAAATAATAATTGGTATTCGATTCACAAACCCATTACGGAGAAGATGTTGAGCACCGGCGACGATATCCCAAAACCGGAATCTGTAGGAGAGGATGTGTATTATAACCGCCGCTCCACCGAATCAACCACGAGAGGTCTCCGCGATTTCCATAATTTGTATGTGAAGATGCGCCTTATCGGCGGGACTACGAACCGCAAAGATACATTAATCGATTTTGCTGTGGGTAAGGCGGGCGATTTATCGAAGTGGCGTACCGCCAAACTCGGATTCGTGCTCGGCATAGATATCAGCAAAGATAATATTCTGAATAGAGAGGACGGTGCATGTTCCCGATATTTGACCGAGACGTCGAAATACAGCGGGATGTTTGACGCCCTATTCTTATACGGTAATTCTGCACAAAATATTCGGTCGGGAGATGCGTTTGATGGGCATAAAGAGAAGATGATTGCTAAGGCAGTGTTCGGCGAAGGACCGAAAGTAAGAGCGGATTTAGGAGCGACCGTCTACAAGGCATACGGAATCGCACAAGAAGGATTCAATATTAGTTCGTGCCAGTTCGCGCTCCATTATTTCTTCGAGAATGTCCGGACGATGCATAATTTCGTGAGGAATGTGGCGGAATGTACACGCGTCGGCGGTGTTTTCGTAGGAACCTGTTGGGACGGTAAAACTGTATTTAATTTGCTGCGAAATAAGTCTTGCGGCGATTCGTTTAGTATTTCCAGATACGGTACGCGCGTTTTCCAGATAACCAAGATGTATGATTATACTGCTTTGCCCGACGACGAACTATCGCTCGGATATTCAATCAGTGTTTACCAAGAAAGCATTGGGCAACATATTGTCGAGTACTTGGTCAATTTCGATTTCTTCGCCCGCGTCATGGAGAACTATGGATTTGTGTTGATGAATCGAGAGGAGGCAACACAGTTCGGGTTTCCTAGCGGCGGTACTGGTATGTTCGAAGGACTTTATTATGATATGATGGAAACGGTTACTCGCGAATCAACGAACCGATATGGGTCGGCACCGGAAATGACAGAGGATGAGAAGTTCATTTCGTTCTTGAACCGGTACTTCATTTTCCGAAAAGTGCGAAACGTAGCAGCAGAGAAAATCACGAAGTTGATAGAGGCGAAGATGCCTTCTTTGGCAGTGTCGAAATGTGCGAGTGCTGCTGCAATTGGTCCGGTAGTTTATGGGTCTCCGGATGAAGAACATGTCTTGGTCGACGCACGCGTCTTGGTCGACGCACGCGTCTTGGAAGAAGGTGAAGTGTCCGACGACGACGACGGCGGCATCAGTAAAATCGCAGAAGATTTTAATAAGCGAGAACAAATCGCATCGAAAGAAAAAAGTCCGAAATCAAAACCCGACGAATACATCCCACCAAAGAGACAAGAGGAGCGAAAACAAGAACCCCCGTATTTCATTCGTCCTCTCGGTAATACCAAAATAACTATCAGAACATACAACCCACCAGGGGATTCAAACGATGACGCAAGAGACTCTTCCAACCCAGTAGAGGTAACCAACTTACCAATCGACACCGACGAACCCGCAATACAATTGGTACCTAAAAACATCCGGATAGGAAACACTATCCGAATACCAAAAACAAAACCAAAATAAACCGCATAAACATGTTCGTATAATATTGTAAATTATGACTACTGCTTTACTAACAGTCGACGGAGACCCGCGTCTTCTGCCTATTTGGTTAGACTACCATAAACACATTTTTGCCTCGGTCATTTTAAATGAAAACCGAACGCAAATTCCAGACGCCGAAATTAACCGGATTATTCGGCGGTTTTTCACATCCTCTCATAGTTCCAACAAAATAACCACATCATCGACCAAGTTTATAGGATTTACGGACTTCGAAGAAGGTAGTAAATCCGAAATTTTCAGGAGATGCGACGCAGGAGAATCGAATGAAAATGCGAAGATATCCGGACGCGAAGCGGTAGGATATCAAGGATTCGCTGGAGAGATTTCTGAAGCGCAGCGGAGGGAATCTCGTAAGTCGAATATAGGATTTACGGATTACCCAACCATCGACGTAAACACAATACAGCAAATATGTTATGCTGCCATCGACCACGTCCCCAACAACATTATTGAATTCCTAACGAATATAAAGACCACCGACGACATTGGAGACAGTGACATAAAAGTCGACTTTTTTGTGCCGGTTGGGCAATCACTCAAAAAAACTCTGTCGAAACTGATAGACGACTTTTCGAAGACGGACTATGTGTATTATTTAGATGCGTTCGCCTATTCGGATTTGGATTGGGGTGAAGACCGTGTCATTCTATCAGAGGATGTAAATTTGCTGGAGAATACAGATTTCAATACTGACGGACACGCGGTGTTTACCATGCGGTCTTATAATACATTTTTTCGGTCGATGATTCAGTCCAAAATAGAAGACTTAACCTCTCAACTGTTATCAGATATATCTAAATATCATTTGCATATTAGCGACGAAGAGCACCGCAAGATTATTAATGCGATGCCTTGGAAGAAGACGGAATCGCCACAGATTTGCGGGTTTGCGGAATATATGGAGAGGCGGGTTTCGGAAATACTCGGTAAACAGGTCAAGATATTCAACGACGATATATGGGTGCGGATTTGCCGCCCGTCGTCTATTACGAAGAACGCCGGACACGAAGTGGTAGGCGTTCGAGGATTCGCCGGAGAGATTTCTTTAGCGCAGCGGAGGGAATCTCGTAAGTCGAATACGGACACGGACTACAATCCTTGCCACCGCGATGTCTACTTGGATTTTTATAGAAACATAGTCAATATCTATGTGCCTATAGTGGGGTCGAATGAATTATCCTCTCTTACAATGCAATCCGGTAGTCATTTGTGGAATGAACGCGATTTGATTGTCACGAAGGGCGGCGCGTATTTCGAGAATAGTGGCAAAAAATATTCGGTGGATGCGATTGTACAGAGTCGCGAGAGGTTGAACATGACACGACCTAATCCTCGAGAGGATGAATTTATACTATTTTCGCCGTATTTGATACACGGATGCTCGTCGAATGGGAATGCCGATATGACAAGGATGTCGTTGGAAATCCGATTTATAGAAGACACCGCGGTTGGTAAAAAACAAGAGGAGGAATTCCGTCGGTTTTTGGAAAAACGGATTTGGCGATGACTTTTAAAAACTGAAATTCGACAAAATTCTCTTTGCTGCCCCCTGAAAATGAATACTAAGTGTTTGAATTTGTTTTTGTTTTTTATCATCTCTCGTAAAATAGTAGTTGCCTCCATCCAATTTTAGAATTTTAATACCGTTTTGTTTGGCGTACGTTTTATCTCCGTCGAATCCATACGAATCAGATATATTATGGTCAAAAATTACACTTTTGCCTCTAAACTCAAACGGTTCGTTTAAATCGATTATATTTTTTATTATCTTTTCTGAATCCAGCAAATAATATAGAGTCATGTCGCATATTCCACCGGGAATATTATTTGTTTTATGCCAGTCTATTTTTTTGCCAATCAAGTCGAATTTGGATTTGTTTTCGTAAATATCAAAACACAACTCGACGAATTTATCGCAAAAGTCTACATTTAACATGGCATTGTGTATCGACCCCACCATATGAAATTTATTTTCCAGTTTTTGCAGTGAAAACGCGATTTGCGTTGGTTTGCCAAAAACCTCGTTTACGTTTTCTAGTATAACGCAGTCGCTATCCGTATGAAATAACCAATCTAATTTGGTTTTATCAAACAGCGCTTTAATGTAAAACACCCGTAAAAAGCAAAACAATTCATATGAGTGATTATTATTGCTGTAATTTGTAAAACAGTTTTTAAATCTCTGAGCGCCGTCATTTTCCAAATCATTGATGTGGAAAAATGTCACTTTTGGATTTGCTGAAAATGTATCTTTGTTCGAATCGTCGCCAATTAAATAGACGATGTTATTTTTGGATGATGCGGTGACGCAATTCTTAAAATATTCTTGACTACCACCAACGTGAAAAATAACAATAGGTATTGACATTATTTATTGTTACTTATTATATCCTTTATATTTTGCATAACATTATGATATTTTTCTATAATGTCCAAACGTACGTGAACATAACCGCTGTATTCTCCGGCGAAACTTCCTTCGTCAGTTTCTCTGGATTTTCATTCGATTCCTGTGCTTATTCTTCGCTTAGGAATTGTCCAACTTCGTGTCCGGCGTTATTCGCACATACGTCTAGTCGATAAACAATAATTTAGACGATAATTTTTGTAATGGTATTATAATGGACTCAAAAATGCAAATAATCATCGGTGAGTATTCTTACGACGTTACCGATTTCAACCACCCGGGCGGAAATGTTATAAATTACATGTCTGGGCAAGATGCCACGAATGCATTCGAAGAGTTCCATTATAGGTCCAAGAAAGCAAAAGCGATTCTCCAATCTTTACCGCGAACGAAGGTCGAATATAAAAATCCAACGACAGAGCAAAAAATGTTGGAGGATTTTGTTCGGTTCCGAAAATCGCTAGAAGAGCGTGGATTTTTCACGCCGTCCTATTTACATATTACTTACCGAATTCTCGAATTATTTGCAATATATTTGTTTGCGGTCTATACCATGCGTCATAGCATTGCTGTATCGATTGTTTTTCTGGGACTTTTTGGAGGTAGATGCGGGTGGGTTCAACACGAAGGCGGACATAATTCGTTTACAGGCAATATAAAGACGGACAAGATTGTGCAGAATATATTTATCGGGTTCGGTCTTCTCGCCGACGGTTCGATGTGGAATAGCATGCATAATAAACACCACGCAACCACACAGAAAATCGGATATGATTTGGATTTAGACACCGCACCGTTTGTATTATTTTATCCGAGTAAGAATCTAGATGTAAAAAAACAGATTCTCGAGAGGTTGAATATAAATGGCGTATCGGAAAACTCGAATGAAAATCATATAGGTCCATTTTTATTGGACGCGGTAGCAAAATTGTGGTTGAAATACCAGGTCTACACATTTTTGCCGATTACTTCGGGTGTATTTATTGTACTGTTCTGGTTATTGTATTTGCATCCCCGCAAAATAATACGCGACGCCAATATCGCGCAAGCAGTCATTGTTTCGAGCGGACATTTGTCTCGAATTGGATTATTTATGTGGATTGGAAATGCATCCGTCAAATATGCATTGCTGTATCATTTTTTAACGCTGTGGGTTTCGGGGGTCTATTTATTTGGACATTTTTCCCTATCACATACCTTTATGCCGGTAGTTGAAACGCACGAGAACCCAAATTGGGTCAGGTATGCACTAGAACATACAGCGGATATTGAACCGCAGAATCGTGCAGTTAGTTGGGTAATGGGTCACTTGAATAATCAGGTAATCCATCATTTATTTCCTTCTATGCCTCAGTACAGAGGACCAGAAGTTAGCAAAGAATTGATTGTGTTTTGTAAAAAATGGGATTTGAAATATACGATTATTACTTACAGGGAAGCGTGGTGTAATATGTTTGCGAATTTGAGTAAAGTTGGGAATGAGATATATAAGAGGGATGACTAGGAGCAGCACAACTAAAGGAGGGTTTTATAGGATTTACGGACTTCGAAGAAGGTAGTAAATCCGAAATTTTCAGGAGATGCGACGCAGGAGCATCGAATGAAAATACATGCACTTCGTATTCTCCGACGAAACCTCCTCCGTCGGTTTCTCTGGATAATCATTAAATTCCTACGCTCATTCGACTTACGAGATTCCATCCGCTGCGCTAAAGAAATCTCTCCAGCGAATCCTCTAACGCCTACCATTCTCCGTCGAAACTTCCTCCGTCAGTTTCTCGGAGAATCATCAAATTCCTAGTACTTATTCTTCGCGCCGGAATTGCCAAGTAACCATGGGTTCCCTTATTAGCACGCTAAGCGAGCGCAAAGAAGGAGGGTTCAGAAGGGAACCATGGGTTCCCTTCAAAGGAGGGTTTCGAAGGGAACGTAGTTCCCTTGTTAGTTTCTCCAGTGCTTATCGCAATTCAAGCAAGTAATAAATATAGTGGCAGGTTCATCCGCACTCCGCGTCTGCATCTCATAATACGTACAATTTTTCGACTTGCACCGAGAGCATGTAAACATAGCAGTTGAAGCGCCCACCTTTTTGTCGCATTTAGAAGCATCGCGTTTCGTCTTCTTCTCTATAAGCGGATTCCATTTTTCCGGTTGTATTTCCTGGTGAGTCAAGAACGCGACGCCTTGTGGCAAAATATCGCCAGAGCACAATCCATCGACTATCATCGGCGAATTAATATTGCTGTTTACCATTCGGAGTCGGTCGATATATATTTGCGTAAAAGTAGGGTTTTCCCATTTTTTCACCAGTTTACGGAAAGTACATTCGCGAATCGTATAATTGAATACACCCTTCTCTATATTTGTTGCTATGTTTTCGAGAGATGTTTTGTGTCTGTCCGCGATTTTCTGCAAAACATCTGAGTCGATTAATAATTGTTTGATTTTGCTGCGAATATTCTCGCGGAATTGTGTGGGATTTTTAAGTTGGAATGTCATGATATTGGTTGGGGTTATTTATTGGGTAAAGATATGATAGTTCAGTATTATATCTTTATCTGTATTTTGCTGCATAATAATTCAATTTTCTTGGTCGCATGGGTCACATGCTTCTTGGTCGCATGGGTCACATGCTTCTTGGTCGCATGGGTCACATGCTTCTTGGTCGCATGGGTCACATGCTTCTTGGTCGCATGGGTCACATGCTTCTTGGTCGCATGGGTCACATGCTTATACATAGGATTCTTCGCTCAATTCGCTCTCGCAATCATCTACCTGCAAATCATTTGGCACGGGTTCCTGTACTTTGATTGGTGGTGGCACCGGTTTTCGTCCCTTAACCAATAGTTTCTTGGGCGGGGTTTTTTCAGAAGATTCGTCGTCGGAATAATCGTCATCTTCCACCTCATCATCATCAACTATGAACCCGTCCTTAGCATACCCCTGCTTGGTCTGTTTGACTTCAATACCCGTGGTTTTCTTTATTGTTTCCAATTCGTCGTCGGTTTCTATGTCGTCGTCGTCATCATCATCGTCGGAATCTTCAGAACCAATATCCTCGAACCCCCCAAACAAAAATTCGTATATCTCCTCCCAATCTTCTTCGGTCAAGTCGACTATTTTGCCGGTTGCCAGGTCACTTCCGACCAATGCACACGACCCGAAAAATAGCATTTCATCCACAGGCGGCGGAAAATCGTATTTATTTTCTTGTCCCGCTTTTCCCGACTTTTTGGCGTAAAGTTGTACTGCATGGTCTACCCCATCATCCGCACCCCATGTATGTTGTAAAACAAATCCATCGCCCGATTTAAACCCGACTTTCTTATAAAGCGTGTCTTCGGCGAAATCCTTAATAGAAACCGTTTTTGCGGTTCCTGCTCTATCAATGACTACGATTTTCGGCATTTTTGACTACGACTTATTGTCGCGGCGGTTTTATGTTGTTTTGAAAATCAGTTTTAGTTTTTTCGTATATGTTGAAATTTGTGGCGAAACATCTCGATAATAGTATAAAAATACGACAAATATTATGAAAAACAGCACAGCAAAAATTATATTAGGGTCGAGTTTTCGAATACCAGAGTCGATGAATCCTTCATAATTAGATTCGTCAACCGGTTTAATTCCATATAACATTTTAGATATTTGCAACTTACACCGTTTATGGTTATCGAGATGGTCTGGATGTAAATAGGAGTCATTTTCGGTTTTATAACTAAAATATGGATATTTATAAACATATGTTTTAAAATAATTAAACAAATAGTAGTCCGAATGATGATGCGTTATAGTTGGAATAAGGTGGTACTTAACATTTTTGTAATGAGTATTTATAATTTTTTTCGCGGACCGTTTGTTTATTAGATATGATATTGTGCTCGCAAAATATATTTTATTAATGTCATTTTTAATATAATCCGGAAACAATTTTATATTTGGTATTCGAAATCCTTCGTCAAACATATACCCCAGCATTATAATTTCCCAATCTGACGGCGCATTTCGAATAACATTAGATATTGGTTTTTTCCAGTAAGGTTTATAATCCAGTGTTGCATCATCTTCCATTATCAATGCGACAGAGTCATCAGAATATTCACTTTCAGAAAATTGTCGTATTGTTTCTAAATGAGATAAAAAACACGCATATTCGGGAAGATTATTTCGCTGTCCGACTTCGTTTATATTAAAAAATTTTAATACATTCAGTTTTTTATAATCAACTGCAGAAAAACGAACAACTTTTAATGAATCAAATTCAGAATCACTAAAAACTTCATTCATATTTGCTCTTCTATCAGGAGACCTGTCCAAATTTATCCAATACACAATATCAATTCCACCAAGCATTTTATATTATATCGATAAAATGTTTTAATATCATATAATGCCTCGTATAAAAAAATGGGTATATGTTTTGTGTATATTTATATTTGTATGTGGGGTAATGTCACTGCTAATTAATGCGCAATATGTCGAAGGTTATGAAGAAAACTCAAACGGCACTATAATTGTAACCATGACAACTATTCCCGAACGAATTACGTCAAATACGATTTCAAAAACATTAAAAAGTATATCGCTTCAAACCAGGTCGCCCGACATCATATATATAAATGTTCCCCTAAAAACAAAAAAAATGGTCGATTATCCAATCGAAGACCTATATAAAATTGCACAGGACTATAACAATGTCAAAATAAACGTAATAGATGAAGATTTAGGTCCAATTACAAAAATCGTACCAACATTGCAACACGTAAATTCAAATGATTATGTAATATTAGTAGACGACGACGTTCAATATATTCCAGAAATGATAGAAACTTTAATAAATGCAAACAAAGATGCAGTGGGATTTGCTGGCAGAAAAAATCTGGATTTTCTTACTAGTGAATATTATACTGGACCTGTCGATTTTCTAGAAACATTTGCAGGCGTTTTATATCGAGGTGACGCATTATTAGGGTTGGATGAATATTATAAAACAGTTCAATCTGTGTGCAATGGTCAAGACGATATTGTTATAGGTAAATTCTTAAAAACCAAAAACATTACCCCTGAAATTATCCCTAGTTCAAAATTTCCAGCAGAGCATAATGCGGAAGGCACTCCGGAATTGAGACACGAAAATGTTGTAAACGGTGCAAATTCGACTTGTTATAATCGTATTTGGAATTTATAGGATTTACGGACTTCGAAGAAGGTAGTAAATCCGAAATTTTCAGGAGATGCGACGCAGGAGCATCGAATGAAAATATAGGAGTTTGCGAAGAACGCCGGACACGAAGTGGGACAAACTCCTCCGAACAAAGTTCTCCGGAGTTAGATTGTATTCCTCCCGCGTCGCGTCCGGAATACTTCTCAATTACGGAGCGAATAATAAGCATAGGAATTGGATGATTCTATAGGATTTACGGACTTCGCATACGAAGTGGCAGAAGGTAGTAAATCCGAAATTTTCAGGAGATGCGACGCAGGAGCATCGAATGAAAATCCGGAGAAACTGACGAAGGAAGTTTATAGGATTTACGGACTTCGAAGAAGGTAGTAAATCCGAAATTTTCAGGAGATGCGACATAGGAGCATCGAATGAAAATCGAAGGAGAATGATATCTCCTAAGATGTGGTTCGAAAAAACAACATAAACCATTAAAACAAATATACTTAGAAATAATGTCTAATTCGTTTTTCGACTATATTAAAAGGCGCGCAATTCAGACAGCATTAAGCATTTTGGTTTCTTATAATCGTTTTTGCATTATAACTCGCATAAAGTGCCGTTTAATGAGAAAAACGAACCCCAATTTCGATTTTATATGCAGTGCGTTTGACCAAGTCGGTTCCGCAATTGCTACCGGATTCGCGAAATTAACCTGCAATAAATTGATTCCATCCTCTCCCGTTTGGTTAAGTATGTGTCATTTGACTTACGAGATTCCCTCCACTGCGCTAAAGAAATCTCTCCAGCGAATCCTTGAACGCCTACCATTCTCCGTCAGTTTCTCGGAGAATCATCCAATTCCGACGTTTATTCTTCGCTCCGTAATTGAGAAGTATTCCGGACGCGACGCGGGAGGAATACAATCTAACTCCGGAGAACTTTGTTCGGAGGAGTTTGTCCCACTTCGTGTCCGGCGTTCTACGCAATATATACCGGCATTTCGTAACCTTACCCCCATCACTTCCGACGATTACTCGAGATTTTTTGACGCTGATGTACAAACATGGTCAAGTGAGTTGACTGCACCGCAATATCATATATTCAAAAAGACTTATCGCGATGTAGTGAACAGGTCTTCATGGGACACGATTAGTTATACCGACGCGATTGTGATTGGGCAAATCTGTCCGAATTACGTTATAGTAAGATTGGTTAAAAATGCGGATGCCAATAAAGATTTTCCCGGACTTAATTTCGATTCAACCCCGTCAAATTTTAGGATTAATAATTACATCAAAACATCATCCTCTCGCTTTTTGGAAATAGAATATCGGTGTGGGAATCGTTCGCCAATAGCAATTGATGTTCCAAAGTCGCATTATTTGGTGGGAAATGAACTGTTGTCGAAGACATATATTTTGCGGTATTTAGAGCATTTGCCGATTTATGTGGGGTGGACTTTCGACGAATCCTATTCTCTACGTATTGTCGACGATGATTCGGAAGTGTTTTCTATTGACGGCAATCAATATATTTTGCTGGCAAACGATGGATATAAAATTATAAATTCTGACCAAGAACCAGAAGAAGAGAAAATTGAACCGTTCGCCCAGGATAATTAGTTATTTATCAAAAACGTATAAAGAATATTCGACAAAATAACATATAGAGTTTGTGCTTCTCGAAAACCATGTTTCTCTCTAAAAGTAATAAAGCGGCAGCGGCACATACCTCTGACAAATCTCCTACCGACTTGACACTTCTTGGTAAATGGGATTTGTATTATCATTTACCACAGAATAAGAACTGGGACTTGGCGAGTTATAAATTGATATTGGGCGATATCGACACAGCAGATAAATTGATTGCTGCTTGTGAAGCGTTGACGCAAAATGTTATGAAATATTGTATGCTTTTCGTTATGCGATCTGGTATAACACCGATGTGGGAGGACCCGAAGAATCGAAATGGCGGGTTCTTCTCCTACAAAGTAGCAAATAAATTCGTGCCCGATGTGTGGCGAACGCTATTTTATGCTATGTGCGGCGAGACGCTTTCCACCAACCCGAAATACAGTCCTCTCATAAATGGAATCACGGTAAGTCCCAAGAAATCGTTTTGCATTGTGAAAATATGGATGCTGGATATGTCGATGCAAGATGGCAGTGTTATTATGGATATTCCCAATTTAACCAAGAATGGAGTAGCGTTTAAACCACATAAACCAGAGTATTAGCAAGGGCAAGGGAACCCATGGTTCCCTTCGAAACCCTCCTTTGTTGCGCTCGCGAAGCGAGCGCTTATGTATAAATAATTTGTAATTTTTGTTGCAAATTATTTATGATAAAAATTAAATATTTAGGTAATTAAAATTCAATATTTAATTGATTCCAGGGGGTACATCAATGCGTTAAATTGACAACACGCCTACAAAATTGAATTATTTTATTGCAACATAAAGATTCCGTTAAATCCAGTTAAACCTATAGCACTATTATTTATAACCTGCAAAATTACAACATACAAAAATGACCACACCTCATATTTGCGAAACGTGTAACAAAGAATTTAAGAATGCTCGGGGGTTGACCTCTCATAAATCGCGAAAAACGCCCTGCAAAAATATTCAAGCGGGAGGAATACAATCTAACTCCGGAGAACTTTGTTCGAAGGAGTTTGGACTAATAAAACCTTTCCTAAAATGGGTCGGGGGTAAAACGCAAATCATCGACCAGGTAATCAACCTGTTCCCCCCAGAATTCACAAACTATTATGAACCCTTTTTAGGAGGAGGAAGTGTTTTGCTTGCTATCCTTTCGAATCCCAAAATCCGGATACACGGCAAAATAATTGCGAGCGACGTTAATTCGAACCTAATCGGTCTCTATCTGAACGTCCAATCCCGTGTAGAAGAATTGATTGCCGATGTGGGAACACTTGTGGCGGAGTTTGCCCAGTGTGCGAAGAACGCCGGACACGAAGTGGTAGGCGTTCGAGGATTCGCTGAAGAGATTTCTGAAGTGCAGCGGAAGGAATCTCGTAAGTCGAATCAAGGCGACCAAGTCAATCGCAAACCTGCCAACATAAAAGAGGCAATGACTTCGCAGGAATCTTATTATTTCTGGATTAGGTCGAGATTTAATGCGATGTCTCGCAATGAGAGGCAATCCGTAAAAGCATCTGCCATGTTGCTGTTTATGAATAAGACGGGATTTCGCGGGGTTTACAGAGAGGGACCCCATGGTATTAATGTGCCGTTTGGTAATTACAAGAACCCGACGATATTGGATGCCGAGCACATCCGCCTAGTATCCCGGATAATACAACCCGTTGTATTTATTTGCCGGGATTTCAGAGAGGCACTTTCCGGCGTTGAACCGGGCGATTTTGTCTATATGGACCCGCCGTACGCCCCTGAAAATGAAAAATCGTTTGTGTCTTATACCGCGTATGGATTCGACAAAGACACACACACCGCATTATTTGCGATTTGCAACGAACTCGCGGCAAAAAATATTGGGATGTTAATGAGTAATGCGGATTTAGGGATAGTTAGAGAGGCGTTTATAGATGAGACAAAATACGAGGTACGTACAATTTCATGCCGCCGGGCAATTAACTCGACGAATCCAGAGGCGAGGACAAATGAGGTTTTGATTAGGAGTTTGTGAAGAGCGCCGGACACGAAGTGGTAGGCGTTCGAGGATTCGCTGGAGAGATTTCTTTAGCGCAGCGGAGGGAATCTCGTAAGTCGAATGCAAATGGAATGCACTCATCCATGAACGCTTTGCGTAAATAGAACGCTCGCGATGTCGAACCGTTTCCTTTGCCTTTTGTTCTATTTTGCAAAACAGTTCCCGTTTCCGAACGAAGTTCGCCAGTTTCAATGTATTTTTGCTGGATTTCATTGTAATCCGATTCAATTGTAACATACAACTCAGGATATTCAGTCGGTGTTATTATTTTGGGAGTCAAGAATTTAATCGCGTCACCCTCTCGATAATACGGCACAATCAACACCCTATTTAATTTTTGCTGGCATTTAGACGACTTAAAATCGTGGATTTTGAGTTCATCCGGACAAAGCATTGTTACTGCAATAGTTTCCTTATAAACAAGTTTACCTGATTTCAGTTTCTTGATAGGAACTGACTTAACCTCTCCATCTAAACAATCGAGAGGCGTTGGTGAATGAGGAATGTCGAGTAGGTCTTCCAGAAAAAGTCCAACACCGCCTTTGTTTTCTGAAATAGGAATGTTATATTCGATTCCTACATGCGATAATAACTTTTGGTATACTTCTTCAATAGTCTGTCGTGTCATTTGCAGTCGTGTATTTGTTAACTAAGTATTAATGATTTAAATTGTTAAATAAATCATTAATGTAATTATCAATTTTTAGAGAACCATTATTGTGTAGAGCGCTGTACACGAAGTTAGGCAATTCCGGAGCGAAGAATGAGCGACGGAATTGGATGATTCTCCGGAGAAACTGACTTTAGACTGAGAATGAAAGGGAGGGGTCTTAGGGCATTTCATAGTAACCGTGCCCTAAACGGGCGGCAACTGTGCCAGACACAATTGGATATGCCCTAAAGAAGCAACATCATACTTCACCATGAGAGGAAGTCTATTATCAATTTGCAGTTCTAAATGTGTACATAGAGGTGTGCATTTTGTAACGTGACTCAGCGACTTTAGGGAAAATTCGCCCTGGATAACGACCGAGGCAGCAGACATTTTAGTGAAATCGAGATTATTGTCCGACTCTGAACGACTAACGCGGCATTTAGCGAAAGCACCCTCGCAAGAAAATACGAGTTCGCTGCCTACCGATTTGATTTCCATTCGTCCTGAAATCGCATTCATATCGCGCACTATCTTCTGGAAATCCGTGGTGGGCATCCGGATAATAGTGGGGTAATCAATCTTATCGGGAAACCCGAACTCGTCGACGTCGGTATTCATCAGACGCAATTTATGGTCGTAACTCTGCTTGATATTGCCGTTCACGTATTGGAATCCGAGGTCGGTCACAATACCGCCATTGTAACTCGTTCGGTCGATATAGATAGTCAGCGTATCATCGTTCGACATCGACGAGATGACTTTAGACAGTTGCTGGGTATTGACGCAAACAATAATTTTGTCGGGTTCGCAATGATAGAACTCAAAATTCTTAGCGTTCAATTCCACGTTTACCAGAATAGTATGCGAATTGTCGAAATTGATTATTTTGAGTCCGTGTTTAGTGAAAGTGATGGTGGCGTCGGTCAAGGTTTCCTTTAGCGCGGCAATCACATTTCGGATAGGTTGAATTTGGACGGTTTTTATCGTGAGAACATTGTTCGACTCGTTCATTTCTGGATATGTATGAGAGGTTGGTGCGTTTAAATATGAAGAAATCTAGATGGATTTGTTTAAGTTCTATTTAGGGGTCAATACATTTTTATTTCTTGGTCTTCTTCTTCTTCTTTGTGGTCTTCTTCTTTTTATTAGTCTTCTTCTTTTTATTAGTCTTCTTCTTCTTTTTGGTAGCAGTTTCTTCTATTCGCAGTTGAGGTATTGATTCACCAAATTCCATTCGTGTCTTGACGCTTTCTCTCAACTGAGATTGGATGAATTCTTTATTTAGAGGTATTTGCGGTCCATCTTCCCGTACCGCTTCTTCAAAATCAAGCAAGTAAACTTCATTGTCCTCTCGAGAAATTATAAAATTATTGATGTTCAAATCATTGTAGACGACTCCAAATTCGAGTAAATCGCCAAGTACTGCAAATATTTTATCGAAATACTGGTCGAATTCTTCTAAACTGCTAATTATTTTGCCGTCGATTCTATCCATTACGATATAACCTGTTATGAATTCCGTACCAATATCAACGCTCGCATGGTAAACGTGTGGTACCGGGAAAAAGTTATCTGATAGGAGTTTTGCGATACCCAATTCGTTTTCGATTTTTTGCCGAATATACACATTCTCTGCTTCCAAATCGGAGAAATATTCGTGCTTAATTACCTTTATGTAAATATCGGGATTTTCCACCGATTTATATATTTGATTACTCGCTATGGTATGAAGGTTATCCTCTGTAATAGTGTATTTATTTCCATTAGAGTCATGAAGAACCTTTATGGATTTACTCATATTGCTATAATATAACCCACAATTTTATGGAAACAGTTGACACATCCGATAAATCACAATATGTATATCTTCTAGTGAGCACATCTGGTGCGACATACGTGGGTGCGACGGTCGACTTAGACCATCGATTACGGCAGCACAACAAAGAACTCAAAGGCGGGGCAAAAGCGACATCGATAAAAGTAGAGAGAGGCGAAACGTGGAATAGACATTGCTATGTAAGTGGGTTTCCTACATGGCAATCCGCGCTGCAATTTGAATGGCGGTGGAAACAGATTCACCGCAGATTACCGAGAAGTGTGAAGAACTCCGGATGCGAAGCAGTGAGAGTTCGAACTAACTCCGGAGAGCGTTGTTCGCAGGAGTTCTTCGCAGTGTCGAATCGTATGAAAGCGCTCGACATATTGCTTTCTTTAGATAGACCAACATCGAAAGCATTACCGTATAGTGAATGGCAAACGCCACCGCAAGTTCATTATTGCTGACCAGAAATACCGCAAAATAATATACGCCATGGATTTGAGGAACGCGAGAAGTGTGCAAAACGTAGGGAATAGTCATTTTTTGAGACCCAGTGCCGACGACCGAATTGACCGCAAAACAACAAAACGCGTATTGTCTATCGACTCACTATTCCGCAAAAATTATCATTCGACTAAATCCACCGATTTTACTTATACTCTTCCCGACCCGATTAATAAAGTAACCTCTCTAAAAATCGCGTCCATAGAGTTTCCCAATTCGTGGTACTCGTTCTCAACCGAAAACGGCAGCAATTCGTTCACAATAACAATCTACAATTGTCCCACACCGGAAGACCAATTAAATAACGAAATTATCTACGATTCGGTGTCTACCAATACAATCATAATACCAGACGGTAACTATCGGTCAGATTTGCTGGCGGAATGCATAAACAACATATTTTCAAATACGCGAAACGGACTGGAATATTTGTATTTCGACATCAATGAAATCAACGCAAAATGTATATTTCGAACGAAATCTGCCGGGGATGATAACCGCGATTTGTATATTCTCGACATACAACAAAACTACGATTTCTACTTTACCATCGACTTTGTAGTACCATCTATGCCCAAAAATCCTCTCTATAAAAACGCCGGATGGATGATGGGATTTAAACAACCATTCTATACTATAAACTTCAACAACGAGACACCAAAAATAATATTAGACCGTGCTCAATATGATGTGAGTGTTTACAATTGGTATATTGAAAGCGAGGCAAGTTACGGAAGCAATATACAAAATTACATTTTCCTGGAAATCGACGACTTTAACCGCAACTCCACCGCAAATACATTCTTCGCCAAAACAGTCAACGACGCTTATTTAGGAAACAATATTATGGGGCGAATTACCGTAACAAGTGGAATGAACACCATCATTACTATGGATGGAGGTAATTTGCTGTTTAAAACTCGCGAATATTTCGGTCCTATTCGACTGGAGAAACTCCATATTCGCCTCATAGATAAATACGGCGACCCCGTTAATCTAGAGGGAAACGACTTCTCCTTTATGTTGGAAATTGAGCAATTATATTCGTCATAGACGCCCATAATACCGAGTATTTTTTTTGCAAAAAATACAAATATATGTAAGACCGGGCATTTACATTCATGCTTACAAAAATTAAATTCAGAAAAATCGCGTTCAAATCACAATTATAATTTTTGTGATTTGAATCTTGTTTTAGTAGTATATACCAAGATGTCCGTCCACTTTGTCTTGAATGCTCTCGAATCCGTTGTGACTATGGACCTTAGTGGTTCCATGCAGACCTCCGCTATCCCCACTCTTGATGCCAGTGCCACCGCTGTGTATGAAGTCGACCTTGCTGCCATGAGGGCAGTTTTCAAGTTTCAGACTGATTCTGCTGATTTCATTGACGCCCCCGAGTCTGATATTAAGTATTACGTCGATGCTGCCGAGTTCCCTGTTATCAACCCTGCCAATGCTATGATGGACGCTGATGCATCCAGAGACCCCATTGCCAGTGGTGCCGGTTTTGAAAGAAATAAGTTATTGGTAGCACACGATTTCGTGCGTTTCCTTGCTCTTCGTTTGTTCAAAACTTGGCACGGTGTCGATCTCTTTAACAATGAGAAAGCACTATTGCAGAGTCTCCGAACTATTTGCGGAGATAATGACGAGGGTACTACAGGAAAAACCTGGGGAGACATTAAGGCAAAACTTGACCAAGTTGGCATGACCGATGGTGCCCTTTCAAGTGCCAATGGTGCCGCAGGTGAGCATTACATGACCAACGCAGACCAAACCGATGACAATATTTGCCGTGTTCTTTTTGAACAAATGACCAAGAATGCCATCAGTCGTTTCAACGACGTCGTGCCATCTACTGAAAAGCAGTCTCTTCCTTTTGTGTTAGGCGATTCTATCAGTTTCAAACTAACCATCAATGCTGCTGATGGACAAGAGGAGTTAACTAGTGTTGACCCCATCGAACCCCGTAGTTACGAGATTAAATTGCTGATTGTCGATGCATCTGACAACACTGAGGTTGCTGCTGATGAAACTGCATAAACAATCACATCCTATAGGATTTACGGACTTCGAAGAAGGTAGTAAATCCGAAATTTTCAGGAGATGCGACATAGGAGCATCGAATGAAAATAAAAAATGTAAATACCGCAAATTTACATTTTTATTTTATTCCCAACTGTTGAAGAACGTACGCGAGTTTATCGGGTTCGAAAACCGCACCTTCTGGAAATCCGAATTGCTTTACGTATGCCGCGTATTCCGGTTTCAATGTCGCTTTCGTTACAGTGACCTTACTTTCTGGGAAAACCTGTCGATTCTGGTTCATCTTATTGATAAAATCCTGCAATTTGACTCTGTCATATAAAATCGCTTCATGCTCTTTCGCCAATGCCAACTGTTCCTCCAGATTCACATAATCGGAATATTGCAAAATCGATTTATAAAGACCGCCCAGCGCAGAAGTACTAGATATTCGAATCGTTTCAAAATCGGGGAACTTATTCGCACTCACCGCTAAATTGGCGAGATTGATTGACAACTTATTGTATATGGTCTGCGTGAGAATGTTCGCCACCGTATAAAAATGTCCTTTTGAAAATTCCGTCATAAGTGTATTAATTGTATGCACCACCACCGCCAATTTAGCGTACATCGCCACTAATAGTTGGTTAGACGAATCATTGTTCGAAATTGTAAGGTTTATATTTTTGCCGAAAACCGTCTTATTAGTCGCTGTTAGACCGGTCGAAGAACGAAGCATTATATATTTTGCTGCGAATTTCGAGAGCAGTTACGTTGCAATTTGCTCTGCAAAAATATCCGTGAATGCCCGAATACTGCGCCACCAAATCTGCCAATATACCGGTTGCGAATGCAGCAAAATATTTATTGTGGACCAATAAGAATGTGGGAAGTCCGACAATAACAAACACGACTCCCTCTCCTATGTTTTCAAACCAAACGTTTTCCAAGAACCCGAGACCGGATTTCATTTTGTCGACAACGGTTGTTTGGGATTTTGCTAGAATGCGTTCACATATACCGGTCTGTTTGCAATAACTAGACTCGACTGTCAAAAAATACCCGATTTCGTGTTTCATGAACCCGAAAGTGAAAAGGATAGCAGTAAGAACTAACCATTTATTGAATATGCCGTATCCTGCCAATTGATTTTTTATCTGAAAGTATTTGACGATTAACGCGAATACTGCTACCGCAAAAACACCAGTTATTGTTGCTTCTAATGCTGTTTGTACTGTTCCGGAGCGAAGAATGAGCGCCGGAATTATAGGATTTTCGGACTTCGAATACGAAGTGAAGTAAGGTAGTAAATCCGAAATTTTCAGGAGATGCGACGCAGGAGCATCGAATGAAAATGAATGATTCTCCAGAGAAACTGACGGAGAATGTACGATTCCCATTTATAATACCGAGTCATTTTTATGAAGATTCCTCTAAAGAAGATATACAATGTCGGAATCATCCTCTATAGTAATTGATTTGCAAGACACTTATCCTCAAACTGAGGACATTGGTTTACAACATTCTTTATTTAAAACGCCCCCTTCGGATGAGGAATGTGGATTTTCATTCGATGCTCCTGCGTCGCATCTCCTGAAAATTTCGGATTTACTACCTTCTGCCACTTCGTATGCGAAGTCCGTAAATCCTATAGTCGACGTGGAAACCACTTTAGGTAAAAGTTATATCGATGTTAGCAATAACCACTTATCCTCTAATTCGCTCGACGTGCTCGCGCTTTATATCAAAGGACAGAAACTACTTTACACCGAAGCAAAAACGTATTGCGAGCAGCAATTGAATTTCCTAATGTTGCCCGCCATTTTCATCGCATGTGTTGGCAGCATATTTAGTTTCTTATCGAGCGATTATTCGTATGGTCCGATTATCATCGCATCATTGAATGGATTCAACGCGTTCATTTTATCGCTAATATCTTACTTGAAATTGGACGCGAAAGCGCAGGCACATAAAACATCCGCATATAAATTCGACAAACTGGAATCCTTATGCGAATTCAACTCCGGAAAATTCATGTTTTTTCCTACCGAGCAAAAAGATATTCTGGAAATCGTAAACAAAATCGAAACTGGAGTAAAAGAAATCAAGGAGACGAATCAATTCATTTTGCCGGAATCCATTCGATACGAGTTTTACTATACATATTCTACCAATGTATTTATGATGGTGAAACGGATTTATTCTGCAGAAATAACGGAGACAAACAATTATAAGAATTGTGTGAACAAATTACATTCCTTAAATTCGCAAATAAAATTGGCGAAGTCAGATAACGAAACCCACGAACTCATTAAAAAATTGAGTAACATCATTCATTTGGAAGAAAAAAAGAAATGCAAATTCGCAGATAACATTTTAGCATGCAGAGAAGAATATTATGCAATCGATAAGAAGTTCAACGAAGAAATCGAGCATCATATGAAGCGTGTTAATCAGTCATTTATTGTGCGTGTATTTTGCTGCGATTGGTTGAAGAGTTGATGCTCCTGTGTGGTCATTTTCATTCGATGCTCCTCTCCCGAAAATTTCGGATTTACGTAGAACGCCGGACACGAAGTGGTAGGCGTTAGAGGATTCGCTGGAGAGATTTCTTTAGCGCAGCGGAGGGAATCTCGTAAGTCGAATATAGGATTTACTACCTTCCTTCACTTCGTATTCGAAGTTCGTAAATCCTATAGATTCGGTATAGAATTCCATATGATGTTTTTGTTCGAATCATATACCGCCAGATTACCATCTTTCACAACTGCCGCAAATGGTCCTGCTCCTCTTCCACTGGTATTGCTTGCCCAAATTGGTGTATCTATACCCCAGGAATTTTTATATAAAACTAAATTTCCGTCGCCTTGCATAACCAGTTTGTACTCGCCAGTGCCTCTGCTCGTATTACTTGCCCATTTTGCTATTCCATTTTCATAAATAACTATATTGCCGTCGCTTTGCACAAACATGTCTTTACCGCCTCCTCTCATTACAGATGAGCACTGCCCGCCATTATTATACGAAGTACAAACGGTTTCGTCGTTTACCATCGGTGCTACTGGTTCTCGTAATATAGTCGAATTACTTAACATGTCTGTGAATATAGGTTTTACGGACTTCGAATACGAAGTGAAGTAAGGTAGTAAATCAATGGAACTAACATAAACTGAAATACCTAATATTATTATTAATATTGCAAGTAAAATTATATTTGTAAATACCATTCTTATAATAAAATACGCTATTTTATAATGAATGTCGTATTTTTCATTAATTACGGAGCGAATACAAATGTCTTTATATTGGAACAAATTTAGGTCGGTCTTTTACAAACTCGACGTGTCCTAATATGACAACTTGTGGCGGTTTAGACTTGTACGATTTCAAGTCATACAATTCGTTGGTTTCCGTATTATGTGCGTATTTTTTGCCCTGAACTTCGAGTTCTTTGATTGCGACCTTGCGTTTTGCCACGTCTGTACCCTCTCGCACATGTCTATCATCGATGTAATTAGGAAACGACCCGAACTCATTCGACGTCGCATGTCCGTATGTATAGCAAACCAATCCCTCCTTCGAATTATCGTAGATACTACAGTCCACGGAACTCTCTTTGACTGCTTTAAGTAGTTGTTTGGTGAGTCGGTCTTTGATGACCGCAATCTCGTACAGAACTTCGTCAGTTGTAATAGCAGTCTCGCCGGTTTTCGCGCCCCTTTTTGCTTCTTTTAATCGAGAGGTATCGCGGTTCATGATGCCCACATTATCGCGGTTGAATTTCTGTTTATCACTAAACTTAGACATATAAAGAAACACTTTTATGGTGCGGAATTGCTCGGGCAAATTCTTATGACTGCAAATACGACGCGCTCGTCCGACCACTTGGTCGACACGAACCATATGCCAATAAGGTTCCACTACATGAACGAACCGAGTATTCTCCAAATTAATACCTTCCGCACCCGAAGAGGTAATCATGAGTATCTTGATGATTTCGCCGTAATAATTATTGCCGCTTTCTGTTTCCGGTGTTCCCGGAACAGTCGCCTTATAAATCGCGGTCAACTTCTCCGTTATAGTAGCAGGAACGAAATTCCAGTTCGAATTGTAAATATTGCGGATTACCTCCTTCTCCTCCGCCGTCTCCGTGCCGGTATACAGCACAAACTTCGGTTTTCGGGCATAATCCGGCGTGTCTACGTCCACAATCGACCAAGTGTCGCCGGTTTTCTTCAGTTTGAATTCGGTAAAACCGTTCGCCTCTAATACTAATTTGAGTACACCGATTCCTTCTAAAGTACGGAAGGCACTGTAGACTAAGTGGAGACCGCGATTCTCCGCGTTTTTCAGGTTCTCCAATATTTTTGCGAATTTGGGACTGCATTGCATGAGTCCGGCAGGCGATAAGTAGCGACTTCCTGCTTCTTTCAGTTCCGCCAATGCATTGCTGATTGCCTTCTCGTATTCGCCCGAAATGGGTTGGACGGATTGGTTATCTTCTAGGTCGCTGCCGATATCGAGACCATTGTCGTCATTTATATTGTCGAAATCGTTCTCTGCAATATCCTTGTCTGGATTGAATGCTGGCGGCATCGGTCTCGGTATTTCTGACGGAAAAGAGAAGTTGCATTTAGCGCGGGTAAATGTGCGATAAGAACCTGACACTTTGAGTGCCTCTTTATTTGCTTCTTCGCCGGGTGCGGTTTTCTTCTTGGGTTCGCGCTCGATTTCGAGCGCTCGTTCTTTCGCATAGTCGACAAATTGGTGGTCACTCATTTCGACATACTCAATATGATATTGCGGATTATAGGTACCCGCCACCTCCGATAAAATGAAACTAGGCAGCAAAGATTCTTGGGCGCTACGGAAATAAGAGGTGAGACCCAATATACGCTTGCTTAATACGTCGGGACGCTCAACCTCTAGTGTATCCATATCCACAAATGTAGCAGTGAATTCGTTCTTGGTATCCGGGAGAGATTTGTAGGTGATTAACTCGATTTTAGGTAGGAATTTGACGCCGTTTTCAGTAAGGATTTCTTTGACTTTGCGCTCGAAATCGACGTCGCTCAAATTGCCCTGTTCGTCGAGACGGATGCCCGAATAATCGCTGTCGACTACGGCAGCACCGCCATAATGATAATGATCCTCGCCGACCGCATTGCGTTCTTGGTGTACTTCCAACTCGATTTGCGCTTTTATTTCATCCGATAAATCAACCTCTCGTTCTTTCGGGATTTCAATGGCGCCTTTATTAAGGGTGTATGGCGCGGTGGCAATCGCCACTTCTCCGTCGGCGTCGGTTGTGATTATTGGCGTGGTGGATTCAT
>Ga0214919_10001896_pt1 | contig 33565 bp, 34 predicted proteins | sample LL1503_MetaG_FD_177994 | JGI IMG/M metagenome (GOLD analysis project Ga0214919, IMG submission 177994) | Freshwater microbial communities from Lake Lanier, Atlanta, Georgia, United States - LL-1503 | ecosystem: Environmental > Aquatic > Freshwater > Lake | place: USA: Georgia | collected... | reverse complement strand
AACGCTGGCGGTGGTTTTTTCGGTTTGGACGGCGACGGGAAATTACTTTGAATTGAAGGAATCCCTGATGCTGGAGATCAAAGATGCTTTCGACAAGAACGGCATCACCGCGCCGGCGCCTGCACTTGGATCGGCGACTACTTTAGCCTCTGCACCGTCACGGACTTGATGATTGCCCCTGCAATATCGACGCCTGTCGTTTTTTCTATGCCTTCAAGGCCCGGCGAGGCATTGACCTCGATGACCAGAGGGCCTCTTGCAGACCGCAGCATGTCGACCCCGGCCACTGTGAGGCCCAAGACTTTCGCAGCTTGAATCGCAGTGCGGGTTTCTTCGGGCGTGAGATGGGCCACCTCTGCCGTGGCGCCGCGATGCATGTTTGCGCGAAATTCGGTGCCACTGGCTTTTCGCAACATGGACGCCACGACCTTGCCGTCGACGACAAAACAGCGCAAATCCTGCCCTGCGGATTCTTTGACAAATTCTTGAACGAGGATGTTGGCGTCCAGTCCACGAAATGCTTCTATCACAGACTTTGCTGCGCTTTCGGTGTCGGCCAGAACAACGCCGATACCCTGAGTGCCTTCCACCAGTTTAATCACGAGAGGCGCGCCGCCCACCAGGTGGATCAATCCTGAATGATCCTGACTGGAATGGGCATATCCGGTTGTCGGCAGGCCGACGCCATGACTGGAAAGGATTTGCAGGGATCTCAGTTTGTCGCGCGCATTTAAGATGGCTTCTGAACCGTTCGCGACGTAGGTCCCCATCAGTTCAAACTGGCGCACGACGGCCGTGCCATAGATCGTATATTTGGTCCCGACACGGGCGACGATGGCATCGAAATTATCCAGCAGGTCACCCTGGTAGCTGACCTGAGGCTTGCCCTCTCGAACGTGGATGGTGCATCGCAAATAGTCCACCACCCGCACGTCGTGGCCCAGTTCGTCGGCGGCCTCGCGCAGGCGGCGGGTCGAATAAAGGCTCGGATCTTGGGACAGGATGGCAATGCGTGTCATACTGCCTCTTTTTCTTGCTTTTGGGCGTCGGTGTGATTTTCTTTACGGATCAATGGGATAAGAGGCCTGCAGCCCCGGCAAATGCGGCTCGCAAGGTGGCGAGAAAAATGCGCGCCGGTCCTCAGGACGCCGGCTGCTGATTTATTGGTCAGGCCCAGTCTCGCCGCCAGCCAGGCCCATTGGCGCAGGCGGGGCTCCGTTTGAATCAGAATTTCCCAGGCCTCCGCCCCGGTCACCAGGATGGGCGGGTCTTGGCTCAGATCCGCGAGGGCGATGTCGTTCAAGACAGGATCCTTCGCTGCGCTCAGGATGACGGGAGGGGTCTCGTCGCCCGTCGCTGCTGCGCTCAGGATGACGGGAGGGGGCTCGTCGCCGTGACCCACGGCCATCGTCGGCCCAGCCAAAAGCCCGGCCAGCATGCGGCAGAGGGCACAGTCGCCGTCATAAAGCAGGGTCCAAATGACGGCCGGCGACGGACTCTGGTCCGGTGCGTTCGACTGCGTCTCAATGGTTGGCTGGTTTTCGTTCATATGTTAACTGTACCAAGCCTGCTCGCGTGGTGAAATTGGTAGACACACGGGACTTAAAATCCCGAGATCGCAAGGTCGTGCCGGTTCAAGTCCGGCCGCGAGCACTCTTTCCGGCAAGCCCCACCCATATCAGCGGCAGGGCCAGCAGAATTCCCGCCATCAGGTTCATCCCAGTTTTTTCAAAGTCGTTTTTTCCGGCGCTCAAAACAACACCGCAGGCGACCAGTTCGGTCGGACTTTCGTCGATCAGGGCCGGATCCGGATAAAGCCACATGGCACCCGACTTGTCGTCCGCCCCAAGTTCATAGGAGTTGCTTTGCCCCTGACGGGCGTAACCCATGATCGATTTGTAGTTGCTGTGATTGTGTCCAAGTCCGACGCAGTGGCCCAACTCGTGGACAAGGGTGTAAATCAGATCACGGGCACTAGTTGACGCGTTGTAAACATGGATGTCGCAATCACCGATCGTATTGCTTTCCTTGCCGCCGACCTGAAAGTTGGGAGAGGCAAAGGCTGCAGACGTAAGGCTGCCAGAGGTGTCGATGGTGATCGTATGCACGCCGTCTTCGCTGTCTGCGCTAGCCGCAGAATCTCGTGAAAGTGCCATCCTTAAATACGATCCGTGAACTTCGTTCCATTGGTCCATGGCCAGTTGCAGGGTCAGGGCCATGTACTCGACGTCGTCCAGTCCGGATTTTTCATCACTGAAAAGGGCTTCTTTTTTTTCAATCGGTGGTGCCTGTTCGTCCCAAACGAACGTAACGGTCGGTGCCTCGGGGGTTGAAGCCAGGCGGTGCGGGGTCTTGGCCAGCAAGACAAATGCGCTGGCCGGCGCGGCCCAAGTGAGGATCGATGAGATGAGGGATGCAGCCAATAATCTAAAACTCATAGCCGGCTCCGATCCGCAGGGCGTAACTGCTCAAAAGTCCCGAGGCGGCAAGGCCAATGGCCTGTTTAAAATCGGCGTTGAATTTTACCGTGCCAGAAGTTTCGTAACCGATGGCCGCATATCCGCCAATGCCGCCTCCGGTTTGTGTGATGACCAATCCGGCTCCGCCACTGCCGTAGTAACCGTCCTTGTCGAACCTCTTGCCGATCAGAATGCCGGGGCAGACTGAGATGTTGAATTCCATTTTTCCGGCTGTCACAACGCTGATCTCCGTATCCACCAGGGCCGGGGGCAGGCTGACGGGATTCGTTCCGCCTCCGCCAGTTGCCGGGGGACCAAAACGGGCGATGACGGTGGTGGCGGCTGCCGGCCGTGCCAACATCAGCAGAGCGCAAACCATCAGCGGAGCGTAATTCTTCGCAGCCAGTATGAGCGCGCGTGGGCGACGCAGCTTTAATGAACCAAGGTGATTCACAGGCTCACCCCCACATTCAGGGTCAACAGTTGTTTGCGCCCGGTCGACAAGGCGATCACGCTGAATCCCGGGGGATAAACGTGGCTCTCCCAGGATCCCGCAAAGGTGATGCCTTTGATGCTATAAATCTGCCCGCGAATTCCAAACAGCGCGCCGATGTTTGTGCTTTGATCCCTTTGTGCCGCGTTTGTTGTGTTCGATGTCGCGTTGGCTGTGGCTTTGATCTCAGTCGTGGCTTTGATCGTTGTCGTGGCTTTGATGGTTGTCGTTTCACTGACCACCGAAATGCCGACGATTCCCTGAAAGGTTTTTCCACCAAACAAGTCCAGCGGCTGGCCCCCCGACAAGATAACGGTTTGTTCGGTAACGGGTCCAAATTGCCGTCCATAGGCCATGATCGTGCCAAGCAAACCGCTGGGGGCCATGAATTCAATTCCGGCCGTCGGACGAAACCGGTTGTCGCCCTCTTCTATGGCGCCGCCCGCCAAACGAAATTCGACTGCCTCGGCCGTTTGTGGACGAAGGGCCGTCCCTGCGAGTAGGCTTGAAGTTATGGCAATTGCTGCAAAAGACTTCAGTGGCTTTCTCCCCTTGGTCATTGGGACAATCCTTGACAACAGTGTCACGGATTTCGATCTCTACATTGTGGCCGAGGGCAAGCTGGTTTTATATGCCCCGGCGCCATACCGATGGTTGCGCGACGAATTGACCAGGCTTCTTGCGACCGGTCATCAGGATTTATTCTATCATATCCGTGACGATAAAAAGGTGGCCGCCTGGCGGCGCATCCAGAACATCGACGTGACGCGCGGGGCCGGAGCGGAGGCGTTTCACAAGAAGGCCCCGGTCGAAAGGCTCGCGCAAATCAATGATGCCGCGGCGGAATTGACGCGAATCCTTTATGAGCAGCCCCTGACGGCGGCCTCGGTCGCCAAGGGGGAAGCCATTGCCACGGAAATGATCCGCTGCATCAAAGAAGATCCAGGTTCTGTTGCGGCCATCGGCAAACTCGCCCGCCACGACGACTACACTTATTATCACAGCGCCCGCGTGGCGGCTTATTCCCTTGCGATTGCCGTGTCGATGTCACTCAAGTCCGATGAACATTTGCGCAGCATTGCCTTGGGCTGCCTGTTTCACGACGTGGGGAAAAGTCGCATTGCCCTGTCGGTCTTGCACAAGCCCGGTGCATTGACCCCCGAGGAATGGGATTTGATGCGCCGCCATCCGACCTTTGGCATTGAACTCGTGGAGGCCACGCCGGCACCAGTGTTCGATTCGATTTCGCGTGAAATCATTTTGCACCATCACGAAAAACCGGATGGCCGTGGATATCCCCACGGGATTTCCGGGGCAGAGATCGTGATGGAAGTCCGCATTGCTTCGTTCGCCGACATGTTCGATGCCTTGACGACGGCGCGCCCATATCAAGTCAGCCGCAATCGTTATGAAGCGTTGGATTTCATCCGCCACAAACTTTTGCCCGGCGTCGACGCCGATGTGTACAAGGCTGTTGTTGAACTCTTTAGGAAGGGTAGCGCCTGATGAAGCACGCAGCCCTGATCCTGGCCCTCACGGCGCCAGTTTCACCGACAGAGGCGCCACTGGATCCGCCAGGAGATCCCTTACGGGAGGAGTCCGCCGCAATGGCGGAGCCCGAGGCTCAGGTTCTGGTTGATGGTGCGCCGGTCTTGGAGGTGGAAGAAGCTGCCCCCTTTGCGGCGCCGCGCGGTGCCGTGCTGGCCTATGCCGGCGAGGCCCTGCCCTGGTCGGCCTATGGGCTGATCTGGGAACGGCCATCAGAGGGCAGGCCCTGGTTTATTGCGGTGGGAGCCGGGCGATTCAAGCAAACGGCATATCCCCACGCCCGAGAAGAGTTGGACATCCAGTCCCTCGCACGGTCACTGAGTGTTGGTGGGCAGTGGCAGATGTTGTCACCAGTTTTTTCTCTGCGCGCGGGACTTGGCCTGACGACGTTTTCCGGCAGCTTTACCCAACGCGGGACCGACATATCTGGTCAAGCCACAGCCGAAGAACTCCTTGGCAGCGGTTTTGACGGCAAGGTGGTCACATCTTTCTTCTCTGGTGTTTTTTCCTATGACATTGGACCGGCCCGCATCGAGTTTGTTCCTGTCGGTTTTCGTTTCGCCCTTTGGCGGTCCATCAAACAGGACCTCGAAACACCACATCAGGTCGGACTCAATCGATACTTGGGCGGCAACACCGTTTTTGGGCTCGTCAATTTAGCGGCTGGCGTGACATTTTAAAACTCCTGGAGTGTCCGAAATGACCAAAAAAGAGCAACAAGCCCTGATTGATTACTGGGAGAAGTCCAGTTCAGATGACTGGAAGACATTCCAAACTTTAAAAAAGGCCCGCCGTTTTCCGCCAGCCCTGTTTTTTTTGCACCTCGCCTTGGAGAAAAAGTTGAAAGCCTTGGTTTCAAAGAATTCTGGTTCACATCCGCCGATGTCCCATAGCCTGACTTATTTGGCTGGCAAGGCCGGCCTTGATGTGCCACAAAAACTTCTCGATTCACTCGAGGTTTTGAGCGGCTTCAACCTCTCGTCCCGTTATCCGGACGAAAAGTTCCAATTTCATAAACTGGCTGATGCCAAGTTTGTTAAAGTTTGGGAAGGACGTGCCAAGGAGTTTCTGAAATGGCTGCAAGACTCACAAAACTAGAGCGGAAATCCCTTTTAGAAATCCTTGGCGAACGCAACGTTCCGTGGATCGATGTCTGGTTGTTCGGGTCGACTGCACAAGGTTTGGCCGACAGCGGTAGTGACCGGGATTTTCTTGTCATTCTGCCAGACAGTTTCAAAGAGGACTTATTTTTGTTGCAGTGCAAATTGAATGGCATGGCTGGAATTCGCGGCCTCCGTTTTGATATTCTACTCGCACGTCAACATGACTTTTTAACAAACATGGTTTCCCCCATACTTCACGAAGTGCGTAAGTGGGGGAAAAAGGTCGCTTAATTGTTTTAAAAACTAATCAGTACGCCCGGCAATTCAAACCTCTGACCACTCGCAGTGGTGACCGTGGCCCCTTGCGTGCGCCAATTCCGGTAACTGGTCCGGTAAACACCGGTCAGAAAACGACCGCTTCCTGCATTCACGGTCTCGACGGCATTGGACCCGTAACTTGGGTGAACCCGGAACGAGACTGACGCGATGGCGCCCAGTGCGGCCTGGGGGCCATCGAGGCTCAACATGAAACGCTTTTGAGACCCTGACCATCCGGCGTCTTGAACCCTGACAGACAAATCGCTTGGGTTGACTTGGGTCGCAACGTTTCCTGCTTGCGGCGGTCCGACAAATCCCGGTGCTGTCTCAAGGAGGACATCCTGGTTTTCCGCCGGTTGGACGCTTGGTTCGTTATTGTTGGTGTTACTCGATATTGAATTGTTGTTGCTGTTAATGTTGTTCACATTGCGCAGTTCAACATCACGCACGGCCCATGCGTAGCACCTGCGTCCCGAACCACAGAAGTCCAGCGGCATGTAAACGTAGCCACCATCGCCGCGTTTTGACCCGTAGGAGTTCTTCAGGATAAGTACGCCTCCGCCTTCGTTGGCGAATTTAGGGTCAAAGAAAACCCCAACGGCCATCATCGCGTGTCCAATTGAGGCTTCGCTCCCTTGCTTGTTCAAGATCGCGCCGCGCAGCAACATAGGCCTGCGAACGCCGACACCGATGATGAGCGGATTGCCTGCTTGAAGTTCCGCGACCATCTGTGAGGTGGTCTTAAGCTGGCTGCTGAGGACCGTGGTCTTTGCGACGCCCCGTCCCTCCATCGACCCTGGCCGGCCGCTCTGGCTGAAAGGCCAAGCATCCTCTTCTGCAATGAAGGACTTTTTCGTCGCCTTTGCCGCCATTGGCGTTGAGTAACTGCCATATTGCGAGAACATGTGACGTTCGGACAGGTCCAGTTCGACCCCCGATTTTTGTTTGGCCTTATTCTCGATCGCCGCCACGGATGCGAATGACGTGCAAAGGGAAGTTGATCCCTGGTTTTTGATGGGGGTGTCGTACTTGCGCAGGTCGACATCCCTTTCAGTTCCAGCATTCTTGGCGATGGATTTGCTGTAATAATCACCGGAATCGGCTGCATCAGGAATGGTCACCGCCTGGCTGTCATCATGATTATAATCATCGACGATGGGCGCATCTTCAACGTTTTCCGTGAAATCTTCCATCGGGATCCCAACGAAAGTCGGATCGTCTTCGATCGTGGCCGGGCCTTTTACCAGGCTGCCTTTGCCATAAAGCAGATCGATCAAGCTGTTTTTGGTTCGATTTTTTCCGCCCGACTCGTCCACCGAGTTGACCGCGGCGGTGTTGTCGAATCCACGACGACAGGCGTTCGTGACTTGCAGGAGTGAAACGGACAGCAGAAGAAAACAGGCGCGGTTCATGACCGCAGTGGCTGGGCGAGGGCTCACGGAATACCTCCGGTGAATCGCTTATGGCGAGACGGGTTTTGTTGAACTTGGTTCGCCATGAAAGAATTGTGCCAACATCCACATCTGGATTTTTCCAGTGACATTGGCTGGTTGAATAAGGTTGCGACGTGTCTCTGCTGATCACAGTTTCGACAGTGTCAAAGGCAGTTGCATCTTCCTCGGGCGATTGCATCAGGCCCGGAGAGATTTTTAGAAATAATTCCTCGCGGGCCGGCCGCTGCAAGTCCCCGTTTCAGCTGTCTTATTTTGCATTGCATCGTGTTGATTAAATTTTCCATAAAATTTTCCGATAATTGTCTCTCGTTTAAAAGGAGGTTCTCTTGAGACTTTCTGGAAAAATTTTCCTTTTTTCAACCCTGATCGTTACGGGCTCGGCGACTGTAGCCTGCAAGCCTAAGTCTGGCGCTTCCATCAAAGCCATTCATTTGGCGGATAAATCGATTTCGCTTTTGCCCGGCCGCCTCTATGCCCCACAGGGTTCTGGCGTCGCCTACGAAAACTCCATTCGGATGATGATGCTGCCCATCGGATGCCCGCCGAACCAGATTCGCAATCTTGAAGAAATGGTACAGCGCAATGTCGAATCACTGCGGCACATCGGCCCAAGGATTGTCGGAGCCGACGGGCAACCGATCCGGGGCGCCGAATCATGCGCGATTTTTACCAGCTTTGCGGTGCATCCTTGGGCCTACGGCACCTTGTTTGACCGTCCCGCACGAACGAAGGGCGACTTTATCAAGCAGCAATGGGTATGGCTTGCAATGCGTGGCCGGACCACCAGCAACGGCTCCGGTTTCGCGGCTGGCTTCGACCGGTGGATGAACGAGGGCGGGATATTTGCCAACATGCCGCAACCCCTGGTCGACCGAAAGATCGAACATTGGGACCGTCTGTATAATCCCTGCCAACGTACAGATGCCGCGAAAGTCTTTGGTATCGACAAGCGTGAGTTTTTCTCTTGCGTCAACGGTGACTACGAACCGAAATCAGACAAGCTGGGGTCGCTGCTCGTCAACATGCTGAACGAATCCGGGCAGGACCTCGTGATGCGGATTCGCGCCAATGAGTTCCACATGTACGACACCACCGGCCTCGAGCAAGCCATTGTGATTCAGAATCCCCAGTCGGCTGTCGCGAAGGCCCAATCAGGCACGGGCAAGACAGGAAAGTCGGCCAGTTTGGGTTTGGTTTCCAAAACGGCAAAGTGGGGATATCGGGCCAGAAGTGCCGGTGGTTCGGCTTATCAGTCAAGGACCCCTCTGTTTTACGCTGGATATTCGAAATACGGCAACACTACGCGGCCAGCACCTGTCCTGCAGAACCAGCAACCGTATTATTCTCGTTATCGGAACCAGACAACCAGCTTCAACAACCCAGCTTCGGCGCAGTACCGACCGAGTGGCGACCGCACGTTTAGTTTTCCGGATAATCCAAATACCCTTTATGTTTCCAGCGACGTGACGCGGGATTTCAAAGGCGAAAATTATGGAGGTGGAAGCGGTTACAAAACCGAACGGCGGGTCAATACGTTAACCGGAGAGGTCGAGTTCGTGGATCAATTTGCAAACGGAAGATCGATTTTTTGGAAAGAGGACGGATTGGGGGGGTGGATCAAAACCGGCTACGGCAGCCCTGCCACATCGTGGGCAGCAGGGCCTCAAGTTGAACGGGGCGCCGATGGATCTCTGGCTGTTGATGTTACCGATCAAATGAGAAGGAACTTTCAGCAAAACGGAGTATATACCCCGGGTAACACGAGCTCCGTGGCGGTGGTCGATCCAAGCGGAAGAGTTCAGGTCAACGATTTTCTCTACGACCCAAGCACTGGTCAACTTAAGTCAGGTGGGTTGAGAACCTTTCGACCTGCTCTGGATGGATCAATGACGGAAATTTTGCCGCAGCAACCTGTTTCCGCTTCTTCCTTGGGCACAGATCGATTTGAAGAACCCGTTGATTGGGCGGCAGTAGCGGCGAATTACCAAAATCGGACTGATATGTTCAATACTAATACCTCTGACGCAACTAATTACGAAAATCAGGTTACTTACGCTCAGGTATATTCTAACTCTGACGCAACTAATTCCAGCAATCAGGCTACTAATTACGATCAAGTGGATCATGCTGTTTCATTCTATACGGATAATTCCCCTGTTGGCAGTACCGAGTCTCCAGAATCGTTTAAACCCACCACCAATGGTGCCAGTTATACAGCTCCCAGTGGTGGTAACTCTGGCTCGGCACCAGAAGATTTCGAGCCCAGCGACGACGAGGAATGATGCGCGATCCACGAAGCCGATCATCTTGAGTCGCATCCCGTGATCCTAGGCTGTACCCCGTGATCCTGGGCTGTACCCCGTCATCCTGATGCGCCGCCCGTCATCCTGATGCGCCGCCCGTCATCCTGAGCGTTAGCGAAGGATCCTTTCTTAAAACGAAAGAAAGGATTCTTCGGCCTTCGAGGTTTTACTCCGCAAATACTTCTGCTAACCCGTCCATCCAATGGACGGCCCGGATATTTCCAAAAAGTTTTGGTCGTTTGTCGTTGGACCAAATGCGAAATTCGGCGCCCGGAAAATTACCGACGAATTGTTTGATCACCGAAGTATCGTCGTCCGTTACGATGTCAGTGCTCTTGATTTCAACGACGACTGTTGATTCTCCTGGCCTGTCGATGATCAAATCAATTTCCAGGTCACTTTTTGTCTTCAGGAATGAAAACTTGAAGTCCTTGCGCAGATAGCTGTTTAGCCTCTGACATTCACACAAGACGAAATGTTCGAACGCTTTTCCGTAACCATAAGTGCGGGGAACGATCGGGGCATTGAGAAGCCCTTCCATGGCACGTTTGACTCCGGGATCAAAAAGGTAAAACTTGGGGGATTGAATCTGCTGCACGCGCACAGATCGACTGTAGCTTTCCAGGTAAAAGCCTAGAAACGTATCGGCGAGAATTTCGAAGTATTTTTTGACTGTCTTGTCGTCAACGCCTGTTTGCTTGGCAAGGCGCGAAAAGTTAATGATTGTGCCGTTGGTTTGCGCGGCAACTTCAATGAATTTTCGAAACGGATCAAGATTGTGGACGAGTCTTTCATCCCAAATCTCTTCCTTCAAATATGTTCTGGAATAACTTCGGAGATACTCTTTGCGCGCGGCATCGTCTTGGAGCGAGACCATTTTTGGAAGTGTCCCCCAATTGAGGGCTGCGTCCATGGAAAATTGGTTGCCGAGTTCGCGGTGGGTGAGTGGATACATTTCATTGACGAACGCCCGTCCAGCCAAGAGGTTGGCTCCAGCCATTTTTAGGGTTCTTGCGCTGGACCCCGTGAGGGCAAACTTTATGTGACGAGTTTCTGGATGTTCCATGAGCGAGTGAACGACATCCAGCAATTTTGGAATTTTTTGAACCTCATCGATAAGGATCCAGTCGAGACCGCTCAGTCGGACAAATGCCTCGCGGGCCAAGTCCTGGGGACTGCGAACAAAATGTTCGAATTCATCGGCATTTAACAAGTCGATGATCCAAGTTCGGTCCGGTGGCAAAGTTCTCAAAACAAACGTGCTTTTACCCGTCCCTCGGGCTCCAAAGATAAAAAAACTATTTGATAACAATGGTTTACACGTTCGGTTTAACATCGCGGACTGCGCTCCGAAAAAAGAGGCTATATTCGGATTGTATTCCGACGGAAGGAAGTAATCAATTCTGATCCTGACGTTTGGCGAGGAAAGGCGGAAGAAAGGATTCTTCGGCCTTCGGCCTCAGAATGACGGGTTAAGAAAGGATCCTTCCCCTTCGCTACGCTCAGGGTCAGGATGACGGAGTGCGGCTCAGGATGACGGGAGGCGACTTAGGACGACGGGCTGGTGCTCAGGCTGTTTTCTGCCGCCTGGCGAACATCGGCAATGATGTCTTGGACGTTTTCAAGTCCAATCGAAAAACGAACCAGTTGCAGGGTGATGCCAAGGCGCATTTTTTCATCATCCGATTGCATGCGGTTGGTCGAGTACCAGGGCAGGGTGGCCGTGGTTTCCGTGCCAGCCAAACTCGGTACGTTTTTGATAAAGCGGCAGGCCTCCAGCATGGCGATCGTATCGACCCGCCGGTCAAATGCGACGGCTACCATCCCGCCAAACCCATTGGCGAAAGACTTTTCAAGACCGTCACTTCCATAGTGGACTTCGTGCACGAGGCTGAAATCCCGCATGGCTTTGGCAAATGCCTGGCCCGACGCCGTGTGGGCTTGCATGCGGATGGCAAGGGTGCGCATGCCGCGCAGCAGCATGGTGCATGCTGAGGTATGCAAAAATCCGCCAATCAATCGCGCTTGATTTCGGATCGTTTCGACAATCGATTCATTCGAGATCAGGGCTCCGCAAACCACGTCAGAGTGTCCGTTGAGGTATTTCGTCGCACTCTCAAGAACGATGTCGGCACCGAGGGTCAGGGGTTTGCACAACATCGGGCTGGCAAAGGTGTTGTCGCACAAGGTCAATAGAGGCCTCGCGGCGCTGCCTTGACCTTTCTGCAAGGCCGCCCATGCGGCTTTCACGTCGCGGCAGATTTGCGCCACGTCTTGCGCCCGGCAAAAAGGATTGGTGATGCTTTCAAAGTGGGCCATGCGGGTATTAGCGCGAACGCGTTTGGGCCAAGCTGAAACGGGCGCGAACTCGACCTCGACGCCCCACCGCGACAAGACGGCGGTAAAAAAACCATGGATTCCGCCATAGCAATTTTCTTGGGCCAGCACGTGGTCGCCGGGTTGGAGCAAGGCAAAGTAGGCGGCGTTGGCGGCGGCCATGCCACTGGCAAAGGCAATGGACTCGTCCCCGGCGTGCAGTTCCGCCAGCATTTCCTCCAGCTCTTGATGGTTGGCGGTGTTGCCCAGACGGGCATAGACGGGAAAGTCCGTTGGATGATCCGTTTCAAAAGTGACGGCCTGCTCGAGGGCCCCGATCAGCCCGCGTCCGACGCGAAACCGTGCGCCAGCATGTTGCAGTAAAGTCGCCTCGGTGCGGTGTGGATCTTTTTTCATCATGAATGAGGCTCCAAGAGAATTGTCGCTGCAAGGTAGATCGGACGCTCATCAAGCGTGTATTGAATGTCTGCCGTCTGATCGGCCAGGGAAAGTTTCATGGAAATAGCATGGACTGAAGGCACGCCTGCGCCAAGCTTGATGGCGTATTTTGCTTTTTTATACTGCATAAAGCTGGCTAACGATTTCAAGCTTCCCGACGCGCCGGACTTTACTTCAATTGGAACGAGATCCGTGCCGCGTTGTACCACGAAATCTACCTCACTATTTCCTGACTTGCCCTCTCGCAGCCAGTAACAAAGCGGCGCCGGGTCTGCAGATTTCTGTGTTGCGATCAGTTCTTGGGCGACAAACTGTTCTGCAAGGTGACCTTCGTACACAAGTTTTTTGTTTTGCTGCCAAACATGCCATGTAAGGCCCTGCATGCGGTTCAGTAATCCGCAGTCTAACCAGTATACTTTGGACACACGAAAGTCGATGCCGGCCCGTAACGGCAAACCATCGCAGGCAGAATGATAGATGCGATGAACGATCCCGGCTTTAGCCAGCAATTCAATGACCGATTTGACGTTCGCAGATTTTTCGTGGGGTAATACTTCCGCAAATTTTATTTTTTTGCCGCAGAGTTGGGGCAGTCGCCGGTAAGCTTGCTGCAACCGGGTCAAGGCTGCACCCGAGGCATATTTTGAGAAGTCATCACCATATGTGGCGATTATATTATCCTGTAAATTTTGGATTTCTTTCTCGTCGCCACCAGTCACATAACTTTGCACGACTTCTGGCATGCCGCCGACCAACATGTAAGACCTCAATTCAAACATCAAATCCTGGTGCTGCGGGTCCGGCCAAAATTCCCCGGGTTGAAAAGCATTCAATTTCTCTGCCAGAAAAATTTTCCCGCGGGCAGTCAGAAATTCTGAAAAAGAAAGGGGATGCATCCAAGCGTATTCGACGCGGCCCACCGGCATGGAGAATTCGTGATCTGAAAGGACAAATTCCAGCAGCGATCCTGCAGCGATGATGGGCAGACCGGGCCGTTCCTCGTAGAGGTAACGCAGAGCGGCCAATGCGTGAGGTGTAGACTGCACCTCATCTAAAAACAGAAGCGAGTTTGGCTTTTGGATGGATTCGCCGGTGGCAGATTCGATGGTCGCCAGAATTTGCTCAACATTTAGGCTTTTGAATACTCCATCGAGATGCGGAAACCGTTCGAGATTGATTTCGATTAGTTTGAGCCCCATCGCCTTCGCAAACAAGCGAACGGCTGTGGATTTTCCTACTTGCCTTGCGCCCCTGAGCACCAGCGGCTTGCGCGTCCGGGAAGAGAACCAATTGGTAAATATGTGGAGGTCGCGAGGTAGCATACATACCCCTATATTGTCTTTTTTTAGTCTAAATCACGGGCTTGTTTTTAGCAATCGGAGATAACATTAAATTTTCAAGGCGCAAAAACCGAAAAGGGGCTTGGAGGCGGGATGAATTTTATTTGGCAAAAAAACAACTTCACGTGGCCGGTCTGCACAGCCTCCGCAGTCATCTTCCTTTCGTCCTGCACGGGTTCCGCGCAAAAAACAACGGTCCGGGGCGGTCTTTTTGGCGACGCCGTGCCAGGCGTTGCTGCTGATGGCGGCGTTGCTCGAACGCCTGCCGCGCCGGCCGCTGAGCTTTTCGACAAGGTCAATGTCGATTTTTTTTCTCAGGCAATTTTCAAGTCACCGCCCCACAATCAAGTCCCCGGCATAGACTTTCACGCTGGCCTCGCAAATTCTTCCTTTATGGCATTTGCCGCGACGCCTTGGTCTATTTCCGCGTGTAACGACAGTGTCGCCAAGTGGGCTTTCAGCGGGGACGGGAACACCGTCACGGTCACATCCGAAACGGCGGGCGCATCGGCTTGCAAGTCCGTCACGGTGATCGCCTGCGACGAAATGGAAGAGAAAGACAAGCCGGGCGCGTCAAGTGGCGTGAGCGAGTCGGAACAACCCACGAGGTTCATCACGAAATGGGTGGAATCCTGTATCGCGCGCCAACTTTCAGGGGGAATTTACCACTTTGGTTTCAAACAGAAATATGTCGCATCTTCGACACCCTCGGAAGGTATGTCGGGCACGACCGTCAGGTTGATCGAGGGGCATCAAGGCAACGCATGCCAGGCGAATATCTCGTCCCCAAACACTTTCAAATTTGATGGCGACTGCAGGTACCGCGAGGCGCATCTGAGCGCACCAGGAACCAAAGATACCGACGGATGGATGGCACAAAACTGGGCTCGAACGGTGGAATACGCAGGAACGGACTGGACGGCAGTATCATCGATCGTCGCGCCGACTATGTTTATGACAATTCCAAGGAGCCCAGTGCGGGTGATTTACGGCGGAGACGAGGCTTTCGAAATAACGTTTGCCGCGCCGACGCCGAAGGCGGGTTCTGCGACAACGTACGAGGCTGCTTGGAGCGGTAAGGACAACAAGGGGCACACGTGCTCAGGTAAGGCAGACTTGACTGCTATTGGAGGGTCAACACGACGATCACCATGAGTCCATCAAAAATTTGTGTGCGGTTTCTTAGTGCCGTCGCCGTAATTATCGTGGCAGTCACTAATGGGTCGTGTGCCCTCTCCCCAGAGGAGGCCGACCTGGCCGCCAAATCAGGCCTAAAGGGCGAGAGCCAAGGGAAATCACAAGCCCTTGGGCTGTACGATCCCGAAGACGTTTGCCAAGGCAAAAAACGCATTGAATACGGCCCGCCGAGCCGAACGATGTACCACGAAGGCAACGAGCAAGGCGCCGATGGCTGCATGGCGCCGACGGTCCTTGACCGGATGAAAAATATTTGTGTTGTTTGCACGGACGAAAACGTCGCCGCGACGGAATCCGCAAAAGAACCACACAAACTTGCAAGCCCCGACCGGTTTCCAACAGCGAGTTCACTTCCTGAACTAGGTTTTGGAGATTTCGCGCCCGATGCGTTCAATCAGCGGGGGAAAAAATGCAAAGCATTTCAGCTTACCACTGGGGAAAAAGAGCGTTTAGATGGTTTTTTGGCCAATCTACCGCAGGGCGACAATCCACGGGACAAACTAATTCGTGAATTGCAGCTTTACACAATGGTTGGGTTTCTCCTCGACCCGGAGGGTTACGCCAGTTTTATAAAAGGTGGACTCTTGGACCGCATTGGAAACTGGAAAGACCCGATCGATGCCATCAATGATGCGGCAATGATAAACGCTCTGTTAACCGCGATCTCGGCCATCGATCCGGTAACAGGCGTATGCAGTGAGGATGGGCAGCGTGGGGCCATTGCTGGCCTGATGCAAAACTGCCTCGGCCAGGTGATGACGATCGGTCCCGGTCGGCGCCCCCAATTGACTTCGCGGCCGGGAAAACCTGGAATTCCTGCAAGGCCTGGCAAGCCCCCGTTTTCTGGTAGCGGGCCAGGTACAGGACCCGGCGGCGGAAGTGGTTTGGTCACGACGCAGCCGATCGCCCGACCCGAGAAACCTGGGGGAAAATTTCCGCAGTTTCCCAGCAATCCAAGCAAACCTGGAGGCCCTCCGCCGACTGGAGTCAAAATCAACATTGACTTGGATGGAGGGGTAATTGGCATGGAGAATTGCGGGCACTGCTCCGTGGTAAAGCTATTGCAAGATCTTGGTTACATGCCTCCGCGCAACGTGAACGCGGTCGCCGGCGGATCGACGACGTTGGGGGCGTTGATTGAGTATTTGCAGGCTGGTGGACTAAAGGGTGAGATGACCTTTCGCGGACCTTATTCTTACGCGGCCTACATGGATCTGATCCGCGATAATCCCGGACTGTCGACCATCGTTTACCAGGTCGCTGAAGGCAGTACCGCAGGGCACTATTTTAATCTCGTCACACCCGATGCTTTTACGCCGCCGCATGCGTTGTGCACTCAGACCGTCAGCTTCGGTGGCCTAGTGAACTTGTACGACCAGAGTATGACCTATTATGTGTTGACTCCGGTCGTCGGTGGGCGATGAGGCAATGAGCCAATAAGGCAGAGTCCGGTTCTCTTCAAGGAGCGGCCTCTGCCTTTATTTAAATCAAAAATATTTCCCGTTGCACCCCTTGCAATAATTTTGGGAACTCGTAAACTTTATATAAATTGTTTGTAAAATTCAGTCTCTGCGTGAATGACAAAACCATGATCGAGGGGGTGCCCAATGCAAGGATCGCATAGGGATCAAGGACAAGGGATGTCGCGGGTCAATTCTGTGACAGCTGCAGTGGCAGCAGCAGTGAATGCAGTGTTTCTCACCGGTATTTTGCTCGGGGCTGCCGCGCCGGCCGTCTCGGCAACCAGCAGCGAACTCACGCTGCCTGAACTTCAAAAGGCCCTCGCCAGCCACCCCGATGCAAAATGGCGCGCCGCAGACAACGGTGCAGCGGCGCAAATCGGCTCGCCCGTGTTGACAGAATCGGGTCTGCGCACCGGCATCAACTTCGGCCTTCGCGATTATCAAGGCCCGCGTCGCAAAACGCAGATCGAGCGCGCCCGTGTCGACGAACCAACCCCGGGCTTGCCCCGCAAGTGGGATTGGCGCAACGCAACGGTTGGGACGGTGACCGGCGATTTCATGTCGCCCGTGCGCAACCAAGGCAAGTGCGGCAGCTGCGTGGCTTTTGCAACCGCTGGTTCTTACGAAGGCACCCTCGCCGTGGCTTCTGGCACGCCGCGTCTGGACGTCAACGTTTCGGAACAGGATTTATTCGCCAACATCGGCTCGTGTGACTACGGTTCATGGCCCAGTTCCGGCATGTCTCAGGTGACGCAAGAAGGCGTGCCTGACGAAGCTTGTTCGCCTTACAAGAGCGGTCGCCTGGGTAAGGATGGCGAGGCCACGGACGCTTGCAAGGACCGCGCGACGCGTTTGTTGCGTGCCACCGATGACAGTTCTTACAGTTCACCCGCGGCGATCAAACAAGCCCTCATGACGGGCCCCCTTCAGACGACGATGTCGGTTTACGAAGATTTCATGTTCTACGCCGGCGGTGTCTACAAGCACGTCACTGGCCCCCAGATGGGCGGTCATGCGATCACCCTCGTTGGCTATGATGATGACGCGAAATATTGGATCGGCAAGAATTCCTGGGGTCCAAGCTGGGGTGAAGCCGGCTACTTCCGGATTTCCTATGACGATGAAAGCGGTTTTGCTGACGATGGCTACGGATTCACCGTCACTGGCAGCGAAGTCGCCATGCGCCTCGATACGCCGTCCTATTTTTCGGCGATCAAAGGCACGGTGCCTCTCGAGGTTTCGGTTTTCGATGAGTCCGTTGAATCCATCAAATGGGAACTGGCCTCTGCCGATCAGCAGTGGCTCCAGGGCCGGGTTTACCGTGGAGAGCTAAAAGCCACACGCACCAAGCGTTCTGGCGCCAGGATCTTCCGCGGCACGATCGATACTTTGCCCCTCGCCGACGGGGTTCACGGGTTGGCCCTAGAGGCCGTGGCCAAAGGCACCGTCAAAGGCAACAAAGTTTACACCCGCGTGGTCATTATCAACCATCCGGCGGACCAGTCAGGCGATCAGATGATCAGCCTCACGCCTGATTTTGACAATGCAGCACCGGTTAAATCCCGTGTGTACTTCAAGTTTAGCGCCGATGAGCTGGCTGCAGTTCAGAAAGCACCCCTGACTCACGCCGACCTCGTGATCGCGGGGCCAACTCCGACGCGCGTTCGCTTTGACGACCCGGGCACTGAGTCCATGTTCGGGTGGCGCACCCAGATGTACTCTAACGGCGTGTACAAGGTTCACGTCGAAGGTTTTGTCGGTGATCACCAAATGTTCAAGTCAAATGAACTTGAGGTGAAGGTCCAGAACAAGTAACCTCCGGTCGACCAATTGATGGGGAGGGTCAGGATATGAAGGGTGATGCAAAAGTAATCGAGGCGCTTAACGAAATCCTTTCGGGCGAGTTGACGGCCATCAATCAATACTTCTTGCATGCTCGCATGTGTAAGAATTGGGGATTTGACCGCCTTGCAGACAAGGTCTGGAAGGAATCCATCGACGAGATGAAGCACGCCCAGACCCTGACGGACCGGATTCTTTTTCTTGAAGGTGTTCCCAACCTGCAGCGTTTGTTCAAGCTGAACATTGGCGAGACGGTTGTGGAGCAACTGAAGGCAGATCTGGCGTTGGAGATGGAAGCCATCCCGCGCCTCAAGACGGCAATCAAGTTGTGTGATTCGGTCCACGACCACGGCACGCGAGACATGTTGGAAAAGATTCTGGTGAGTGAGGAAGAGCACACCGACTGGTTGGAGACCCAGCTCAGCCTTGTGAAGGATCTTGGCAAGGAACACTACCTGGCCCAGAACATGAAGAACGAATGATGGTTTGAATGTGGCTCCGACAGGAGCCACAGCTTTTTCCGGCCCTGGTTTTTTCCATGGCCTCCCGCCAGTCGCCGCATCCGGCTTCCGCAAGATCTTTCAGACACCGCTCGTTGACGCCCGCGCATAAGCATACGAACATTTGACTTCGGCTCCGGCTGGTATTGAGATTCATTCTCAATAAGAGCATCTTAATTGGAATCGACCGGGCTGTAAAGCCCGATCCGTATTACTTGCAAATTCGAACATGTTGCTTCAGATACGCCGGCAGGACGTCTGTTAACGCATTATCGGACAGAGGGAAGCCCAGGCTCGCACCTCTGGTGAATGTTCCGCCCTTTTGTCCTTTAATCTGATTGCGCAATTCTTCCCATTTAGCGGCTGGCGAGGTACCGGAATCCCTAAATTGTTTGTTACAGTCACCCCCAGCAACGGGACCTGAGTCCTGGTCACTGGAGTCAAAAATCATCATTCCGTTAAATGAATTGTCGTTCGCTTCTGTCAAGACGCTAGTTGTTGAAAAATCGCGTCCGCTGCCCGAGGATCCGCCAGCATGGCTGTAATTATCCGTGATAGGAATCAGGATTGGCAAAGCATTAGGGTCGGACGACATGACACTTTTCATCCGTTGCATCGCATCTGCCATGGCTGAGAGTCCTCCCTCACATTGGTCCTGGATGCCGCCCCGGGTTTTTTGGTTACCGATCCAAGTTGCAAGCTCACTCGCATTGTCGGTGAAATCAAAAGTCTGATAGTTCGTAAACGTGTCATCGACGTAGGATACGGCCGCGAATTTGACGCGGGTTATGGGCTTGCTGGTGCCGGCTAGTTGCATCGTTCTTAAATTTTTAGCTGTTGTGGCGATGTTTCTTTTGACTGTGTCAAATGAACTATTCATGGACGCGGTGGCATCGACGACGAACATGACATAAAGATTAGGTTCGCTGGCCAGGCAGCCATCGGTTAAGACGCTGTTCCGGGAATCTGTTGGGTCACCCGTAGCCGTTCCCCCTGCAGTCGATCCACCCGCAGTCGATCCACCGGCAGTCGATCCGATCCCATTCCCCCCGTTCGTGAGGACTGGACGGCGCACTTTTGAGGTGCCGCTAAAACTACTGTTACTGCACGATCCAACAAGCGTGGGAATCACAGAGATCATCGCGATCACCAGGATCAAGTTGGCTGCACGTGCAATCGGGGTCAGATTTTTCATTTTTTATCTCGCGCCGTTAATTGAAAATCTTATCGGCGGCGCGAGGTTAGGTCTTGAGGTGTTTCGCTTAGAAATCAAACCGGTAAATTAAGCACTGCGATAACGGAGTGTTATGCGGCAGGTTACGGTCATCCTGAGCGGAGCGAAGGATCCTGTCTTCCCTTGCTTCCGGTTCACTCAGGCCTTTAAGGCTTCGCTGACGTCGCTGGCATTGCAGTATTTCATCCGGTTGCCTTTGGCGACTTTGGAATTGATGATGGCCGCAATCTGTTCGGCGTCAAAGCCGTCTTCTGAAAGTCCAGCGCACACCCGGTCAAAAATCGCCTCGGCCAGGTCGGCCGTGCCGTCGTCGTCAGGGAGTTGCGGGGTGCCGTCTGCCCCGGACGTATCGTCAGAATCATCACCAGAGTTGTTTTCAGAGTCGTCCCCGGATTTTTTATTCGCTTTGTTGTGGGCCGCCGTCACCAAATCGTCCAGCGATCTGGTATGCCAGCCGTCTTTTTTTGGATCACCCTTAGAGGTGTCGACGTCTTGGATGTTGCCCAATTTGACTTCAATGCGGTGCAACTTATCGAGCAAATCAGCAGCCCATTTCGGGCAATCGGGTGCCGGATTGGACTGGGTTTTGTTGTTTGGGGCGCTTGGCTTGTCAGACATGGTTGGACTCACTTTCGTTCTCTCATTAACAGATTCTCACTAACAGATTCGCCGCCGCCAGAAAATAGCCTTCTGATTTTTACAACTCTATTTCGGTTTGACTATTTTCGTGTCAGACGCGAAAATAGTCAGAAGGCCGTCTGCTGCGAGGTGTAACGGATCATGGTGAATGCCAGGTATCTAACCAAAATCATCGAAGAAATGTCATTTCATTTTGGAAAAATGGCGTTTATTTCCGGGCCACGCCAGGTTGGCAAGACGACCCTGGCAAAGACCATTTTGGCCGATCGCGGTGCGGGTGATTATCGCACTTGGGATGATAAGGATTTTCGAAAGGCTTGGGTCAAGGGACCAAAAAACATCGCATCACAGCTCATCGAAGTGTCCTCAAGGGCCACAAAAAAAAAGGCGACGAAGCCCCTTTTGATCCTGGACGAATTGCACAAAGATAAACGCTGGAAACAAGGCTTAAAGGGCCTTTATGACCTTTACCACGGCAGTTTTGATTTTCTGGTCACTGGCAGTGCGCGGCTGAATATTTTCAAGAAGGGTGGTGACAGCCTGCTTGGGCGTTATTTTTCCTTTCGCCTACACCCTTTTAGTGTTGCGGAATTGGTGGGGCGGCGTTCGGACGACCCCGCGAAATTGATTGAGCTCATTTTTGATGATTCGGCGCAGAAAGAGCCTGCTAAAACCGAGTCTGTTAGTTCTCGCCTTGTTTTTGAACGTCTGCTGGAATTTGGTGGATTTCCGGACCCATATTTTAATGCAGACCAAAAATTCGCAAACCTCTGGCGGGCTGGACGTTTGGAAAAGTTGATTCGCGAGGATCTGAGAGACCTGAGCCGCCTTCCTGAACTGAGCCAGGTTGAGTTGATGGCAGGACTACTTCCCGACAGGGTGGGCAGTCCCCTTAGCATTCAATCCCTTCGCGAGGACATTGAGGTATCTCACGACACCATCAAACGCTGGCTAAGCTATCTGGAAAGCCTTTATTATCAGTTCACCATTCGGCCGTACTCCAAGCGCCTCACCCGGGCGCTTAAGAAAGAACCAAAAATATACCTCTACGATTGGTCTGAAATTGATCACGCGGGCCCGCGTTTTGAAAATTTGGTGGCTTCACATTTATTGAAGGCTTGCGATTTTTGGACGGACTCTGGGCACGGCCCCTGGAATTTGACCTACTTGAGAAATAAGGAAAAGGCGGAAGTTGATTTTCTGATCACGATCAAAGACCGACCGGTACTGAGTATGGAATGCAAACTGACCGACGTCGCGTTCGACCCTTCGGTATTGTGCTTTGCAAAGCACATCGGATTGAAACACCACGTCCAATTGGTCGCATTACCAAACATCTGGCGGCGACAAACCATCGAAGGAATCGAAGTCATCATAGCCAGTGCCGAACGGATTTTATCGCATTTCGTTTGAAGTCCAGACATCCATGGCGCGCGTCACGTCCGCTAACAGATTCGCCGCCGCCAGAAAATAGCCTTCTGATGGTGCAGGGACCGGGGCCAAGTGCAGAAACCCGGCTTTTTGAATCCCCAACCCAGCCAGACCCTGAACCGTGACCGTCGCCTCGCCACGTTCCGCAGCGATCCAGTGCAAGGGCGGCAGGGTCGCAGGTCGCTCCAAAAGCCTGGCAAAAAGCCATGCCGTGGAATTGCACAAGTAGTCATTGTCGGGGCGAGCCCTGGACGCCACCGTGACGCGGCCAAGTGGGCCTGATGACCCGTGGTCCGCCTGCCACTGCATCGTGATGACACGGCGCAGGCGTTCCAAGGTGGATTCCCCCCACGGCAGGGCGCATTCGAAATCCGGTGACTGCCCCTCGTCCAAAGTTTCTCCCGCAGGAAAAACTCCGGGCAGGTCCCGTCCGTCGCAGTCGTAGGCCGGGCGCGATGCGTTGATGCGGTTCGTGGCACCAACTTCCAAAATGCTTTCTGGGCCCAATCCCAAACTCAAGACAGCCTTTGGTTTTACGACCCGTGCCAATTCAACGAAAGCCGCCGGCGTGGCGTGGTCCACGTCTCCAATGGCGGTGACGCAGCGAAACGCTCCGACCCGTGCCAAGCCAATGGTCAACAGGTGCTTGGCGTGCGGTTCGGCCTGGGGAAACTGGGGCTGGGAAGTCGCTTCGATTGGCGAATTCAATGTGGCGTGCGAAATCATTTGCAGCAGGCGTGCGGTCGGATTCAGCCGCGGAGTCCCACGTTCGTCTTGGGTGAAACTACGAAACCCCGTCAAAAGAAAATCCACTCCGCCGGCATTTAAACCAAGGGAGTGGATTTGCTGTGATTCGCGGATATGGCGGACATGGCTTTCGTGGCGCGCGGCGAGGGCCAAGGCGTTTTCACGGGTGAAGAGCACCGGTCAGACGGTCTCCATGACCTGATCCATCACGCTATCCATCTGTTCGTTAGCGTGCGCTTGGGCTTTCGCTGCAACGTCTCTAATCGACTTGAACCTTGTGACCAGGCCCAAGGCCATCAGCGTGCGGATGACGCCCATCGTAATGTCAAACTCCCACCACTTGTGGCCGGCCTCGACGACATTTGGATGGGCGTGGTGGTTGTTATGCCAGCCTTCACCAAACGAGACGAGGGCGACAAACCACGTATTCCGGGAACGGTCGTCGACGGCGTAGGTCTTGTAGCCGATAAAATGCGTCGCGCTGTTGACCAGCCAAGTCGCGTGGTAGACGAGGGTCATCCGCAGGCAAATGCCCCACAAGACCAGGCCAAGGCCAGATGCCCCGCCGCCGCCAGCGATAAAGAGAAGGGCAGCCAGGATGCCCTGCGGGATCAGCATGCCGGGGACGGTATCCAACCAGCGGTAGTAAGGGTCGTTGTAAATGTCGCGGGCGAACTTGCGCTGGCGGTCTGCGTCATCAAATGCCGGCTTGTAGACAAGGGTCCAGCCGACGTGACAATAAAAGAAACCGCGGCGCGAATCATGGGGATCCAAATCCGTATCGGCGTGGGCGTGGTGCATCCGGTGATGGCCGATCCACTTCACGGGACCACCTTGCATGGCGAGTGCGGCGCAGGTGGCCAAAATGCGTTCGAGCCACTTCGGCACCGTAAAAGCCCGGTGGGCCATCATCCGGTGGTAGGTCAGCGTGATGCCAATGCAGCCCGTCATGAAATACAAGACGGCCGCCACGGCGAGATTTCTGGGGGAATAATAGAAAATTGAGGCAAACGCACCGAGGTGCATGAGCGGGATCCAGAGGACCGATCCCCAGTTGAGGCCCGTGCCTTCGATGGAAGCACTGCTGTTCGTGTTCATGTGTGGACCTCGCAGGATTTGTTTACTTTCAAAGTGTCGGGCATTTTCACTCGAATGCCGAGTCATAGTTCTGTAAAACCCCTGGGACCAGTGCGACCGAGTTGATGGATGATGTAGATGGAATTGGTAACAGAATTGGTAGATGGATGGGGTTGATGAGGCCATGGTGATGAAAATCTGGTTCCACCCGGAATCTCCTTATGCCAGGCGGGTCCTGTGTTTCCTTGATTGGACTGGTATTGCCGCAGAACGAATTTCCTTGGCCTTGGAAAATCGCGAACATCGCGACGAAGCCTACTTGAAAATCAATCCCTTTGCGCGGGTGCCGGCCATTGTAGACAACGGTTTTGCCCTGTCCGAGTCGCTGGCGATCCTGCGCTATCTCGTGGCGCGGGACGGACTTTGGAATTGGTATCCGCAAGATCTGCGCGGACGTGCGGTGGCAGACCAGTGGTTGGAGTACGTCGGCCAGCACGCCTCGCGACCTTTTATCGATTTGGCGTGGAGTCGTCAGATGGCGGCTCGGTTTGGGCACAAAGCCCAAGACGGGGTCGAAGTGGCTGCCTTAAAGAAAATGAAACGGGAGTTGCCAGTTTTAGAGGCCCGCCTGCGAGCAAGTCCGTTTTTGGCTGGCGACCACCCGACCTTGGCCGACGTGGCGCTCTATCCTTTTGCCACTTTGGCGGGGGAGGCTGGCCTTGATTTGCAGGCGGATGCCCCTCATGTGGCGGTTTGGATTGGGCAAATGGCCGCCTTGACCGTCATTTCAGCTTCGGCCGTCAACCAGCCATAAAAAACGCCTCAAGAGATGACGGAATGCAGCCGACCGCTCTTCATCGAGGGGTTCGATGAAAGTTTTGATGGCTGCTGCAATTTTTGGAATTTCTTTTGGGAATTACGGATGTTCGAACGAAGCCAAGTTCGCAGGCATGCCAATGGCTGCGGAGGAATTACCCGTGGCGAGTCCGGGGGCTACGCTTCAAACTGCGGCAGATGCCAATGCTGAAGTAGAGACCCCCACGGTGGTGAATCCACCCGCGGTTGTAGTTAATGCTCCTGCGGTCGTTAATCCTCCATTGGTCAACAATCCACCTGCGGTTGTTAATCCACCTGCGGTGATTCCACCGACAGCTGTGAATCCACCGGTGGCGGCTCCGTCGAATTGGGTAGATGTCACCAAGGTCGGCCCCAATCTGACCTTGCAAGACCAACTCACCGGATTGAGTTGGAGCAACATGCGACCAAACGCAACCTGGCAGGGGGCGAGCGATCACTGCGGGACTTTGAATTACAATGGGGTTTCGGGATGGCGTTTGCCAACGCAGACGGAGCTAATGAATGCTTACGCGCATGGGATAAAAATTGCTGCCAGAGCGAATTGGATGACGCTTGCAAACATCCAACGTAATTTTTGGTCGGCTTCCTCATACTCGGACGATACCAATTACGCGTGGCTCCTGTATTTTGAGAACGGTTACACGCACTACAGTAATAAGTACAGCCCCTTCGGCGTTGTTTGTGTTCGTTCTGCGGCAGATGCTAATCCAAGTGTCATGACGACAACCGGGGCAACGATTACGACAACGACGGGAACAACGACGGTTGCTACTTGGGTGAATGTCACCACCGTCGGCCCCAATCTGACCTTACAAGACCCACTCACCCGATTGAGTTGGAGCAACAGGCGACCAGACGCAACCTGGCAGGGGGCGATCGATCACTGCAGTGCTCTGACTTACAATGGGGTTTCGGGATGGCGTTTGCCAACGGATAAGGAGCTATTGAACGCTTACGACCATGGGATAATCAGTGCTGCCAGATCGAATTGGATGACGTTTGCAGACATGCAAACTTATTTTTGGTCGGCTTCCTCCACCTCCCTTACCTATCTCGCGTGGTTCGTGTATTTGGGGAACGGTGGCTTAGACGCCACCAATAAGGGCCTCAGCAACTCCGTTGTTTGTGTTCGTTAGTTAGGGCGTTGTCCCTCCGGCATCCGTTTTATTGCATTTTATTTCCGAATCGGTTGTTGGGTCTGCACTGTGGTTGCTCATTAATGGACGCGTGGCGCCTGATTTGCGGGCGAATTCCCTTCATGTTGCGGTTTGGATTGCGTAAATGGCCGCCTTGACCGTCGTTCCAGCTTCGGCCGTAAATCAGACATAAAAAACGCCTAAAGAGATGACGGAATGCGGCCGATCGATACCCATCGAGTTGGGCGATGAAAGTTTTAAACTGCTCTACATGGCTGCGCCTGGCGCCGCAATCGCCAGCACGCCGACGGCCCAGGCTTTCTGGACCTCTGGCCTTTGTCCCTTGAATCGCACGCTGGCCGTGGCTTTCCGTTTCTCGCGGCGTGGCGCTGTGAAACCCCCAAGATTAGGAGCATGAAATTCGAATGATGCTAATCGTGGCGTTTTTTGCCCCATTTAAGAAAGGCTGATGGCAGGCGCAGCCATATAGAGCAGCTTAAAATTGGTAGACCAATCTAAAAAGCGTAGAAAGCGTTTTTTAGTCGTCATAACATGTAGTTATAATGTCTATTTTTTATGGCCCACATTTTATGGACCACATTTTCTGGGCCTGATACCATTGAAAAAGGCTTCTGCGTTCGTCTTTATGGCCGTCGCAATTTTGGTAAAACCTCCATCGTAAAAAATGTTATCGCGCCTGCCTGGGAAGCTTTAAATAGTACCAACAGGGTCTCCGTCTACGTTGACCTCTACGCAGTACAAAGTCTGCAAGATATTTCCCAGGAATTTACAAAAGCGTTTAGTAGGGCAATAACTAAAAAAAGCGGCATCCTTGAGAAGAGTTTATCCTGGCGAAGAACTCTAAAGCACGTGCGCCCCACATGTGAGTCGAGCGGGAAAATTTAGTTTCTTGCTGATTTTGGACGAATTTCAGGAGATTTCAAATATTCGACAAGCTGAGGCCAAACTTCGTGCAGGACTTCAGGAGCTCGGGCCTGAAAATCCAGTCATAATTCTGGGTTCTAAACAGCATATGCTTGATAAAATATTCAACAAATCAAAAGTACCATTTCACGCTTGGGGAACGACCATAAAATTACGGAATATTCCACATGAGGAATATTTTTTGTACATGCAGCGGCGTTTTGAATGATCATTTTTAGTCAAAATATGAAGTGAGTTTTTTGAACTGGCAGCTCAGTGGATCCCGGCAGGACTTTCCGTGCGGAAAGTCCACAGGCGAGCGGGTGGATTATGGAGCGCTTACGTAAATTCAGCAATCGGACTGGCCCTCTTGCCTTGCTATAGCGCGGTGAGTGCCCTATCATTTATTTGTCACGACTTTTTTATGATAGGCAGATCATGAGCATCACCACCCGGTATTTAGGCAGATTTATCGTTGGAGATTTGGATAATAAAATTGTTTTATTATCGGGCCCCCGCCAATCCGGTAAGACCACACTTTCTAAATCTTTGCCATTTCAAACCATTGAGTACTTCAATTTCGACGAAGTGGATCAACGCAACCAAATCATAAAAAAGGATTGGTCTCGTAAAGCCGATCTGTTGGTTTTTGACGAGTTGCACAAAATGGCTAAATGGAAGTCCTGGATCAAAGGAATATACGATACCGGGGGGGTTCGCCCCAGGATTTTAGTCACGGGATCTGCGCGTTTGGATATTTTTAGAAAGGGGAGCGACTCTCTTGCCGGACGGCATTTCTTGTATCGGATGCATCCGTTTTCAGTCGCAGAACTTCGCTCGACACAAGACCCAGAGACTATCTTGCAAGGAATATTAGAGCGAGGTGGTTTTCCTGAACCCTATCTATCAGGCTCCGATCTGGCCGCAAAGCGCTGGCGTACCGGGCATCTGGACGTCATCATTCGTCAAGACCTCCTTGATTTAGAGCAAGTCCGAAATATTGTAGGAGTTGAGACATTGGTTGAGTTACTGGCAAATCGGGTAGGCTCGCCGATTTCTTTTCGGAATTTGGCGCAGGATTTACAGGTAACCCCTCAAACGGTTCAGCGTTGGGTTCTGTTGTTGGAGAGGTTGTTTGTTGTTTTTATCGTGCGTCCGTATTCTAAAAACCTCGCAAGGTCATTACTCAAGGAGCCAAAGATCTACTTTTACGATACTGGCCGCGTTAATGATGATGGTGGCGCGAGGCTTGAAAATACTGTCGCATGCGCCCTATTGAAGCGAGCAAACTTCCTGACGGATACACAGGGGAAGAAGTCCGAACTCTATTACTTGCGAGATCGAGAACGAAGAGAGGTTGATTTTTTGTCGGTAACCGAAAATAAGCCAGAATATATGGTCGAGGTAAAAACGTCAGACGAACAATTTTCACCAAGCCTTCGCTACTTTTCTGAAAGGATAACAAAGACGGTAGCCATTCAACTTGTGCATAAACTCCATCGGCCCGCGACAAATAAATTTGGTTCTGTTCAAAATGCTGCCGCATGGCTTGCGGGCCTGGAAGCCTAGCGTCAGGCACGAAAATAGCGGCGTAAATTTATGCGTCAACTATCTTGAAACAAACCGACCGGAATCCGTTTTATTGTATTTTATTTCCGAGTCGGTTGTTGGGTCTGCACTGTGGCCGCTCATTAATCGACGTGCGGCGCTGGGGTTGCGGGCGAAATCCCTTCATGTCGCGGTTTGGATTGGGCAAATGGCTGCCTTAGCCGTCAGTTCAGCTCCGGCCGTAAATCAGCCATAAAAAACGCCTAAAGAGATGACGGAATGCAGCCGATCGCTTTCCATCGAGGTGTTTGATGAAAGTTTTGATGGCGGCTGCAATTTTTGGAATTTCTTTTGAGAATTACGGATGTTCGAACGAAGCCAAGTTCGCCGGGAGGCCAATGGCTGCGACGGAAGCGCCGGCAGCGCCTGCGTCGAGTCCGGGGGCTGCGATTCAAACCACGGCGGATGCTAATCCAAGTGGCGTGCCGTCAACCGGGGCAACGATTACGACAACAACGGGAACAACGGCTGGAACAACGACGATAGTGACAGGCAATACTGGTGGTACGACAACAACGGGGACAACGACGGTTGCAACTATGGGGACGCTGCCAGTTGTTCCGTCGAATTGGGTGGATGTGACGACGACGAACGGGACCACGCCTTCGACATGTAATGCGACCCCCGCCAACTGCACTATGAAAGACACCATCAGCGGATTACAGTGGAGCAACAGGCGACCAGACGCAAACTGGCAGGGGGCGATCGATCACTGCAGTGCTTTGACTTACAATGGGGTTTCGGGATGGCGTTTGCCGACGGATGGGGAGCTATTGATCGCTTACGCGCATGGGATAGTCAGTGCGGCCAGAGCGAATTGGATGACGCTTGCAAACATGCAAGCTTATTTTTGGTCGGCTTCCTCTTACTCGTCCGATGCCAGTAGCGCGTTGCTCGTGAATTTGGGGGGCGGTATCACGTTCATCTTTACTAAGAGCTACAGCAGCTTCTCCGTTGTTTGTGTTCGTTAGTTAGGGCGTTGTCCCTCCGGCATTCGTTTTATTGCATTTTATTTCCGAGTCGGTTGTTGGGTCTGCACTGTGGCCGCTCATTAATTGACGTGCGGCGCTGGGGTTGCGGGCGAAATCCCTTCATGTCGCGGTTTGAATTGGGCAAATGGCTGCCTTAGCCGTCAGTTCAGCTCCGGCCGTAAATCAGCCATAAAAAACGCCTAAAGAGATGACGGAATGCGACCGATTACTCTTCAGTGAGGTGCTGGATGAAAGTTTTGATTGCTGCTGCAATTTTTGGAATTTCTTGCGGGATGTACGGGTGTTCAAACGAAGCCAAGTTCGCCGGGAGGCCAATGGCTGCGACGGAAGCGCCGGAAGCGCCTGCGTCGAGTCCGGGGGCTGCGATTCAATCTACGGCGGATGCTAATCCAAGTGGCGTGACGTCAACCGGGGCAACGATTACGACAACAACGGGAACAACGGCTGGAACAACGACGATAGTGACAGGCAATACTAGTGGTGCGACAACAACGGGGACAACGACGGTTGCAACTATGGGGACGCTGCCAGTTGTTCCGTTGAATTGGGTGGATGTGACGACGACGAACGGGACCACGCCTTCGACATGTAATGCGACCCCCGCCAACTGCACTATGAAAGACACCATTAGCGGATTAAAATGGAGCAACAGCCGCCCATATGCAACCTGGCAGGGCGCGATCGATCACTGCCGTAGTTTGAATTACAATGGAGTAACGGGATGGCATTTGCCGACGAAAGAGGAACTGTTTACGGCCAAGGCCAACGGGATCGATGGCGCAGCAAAAGTGGGCTGGATCACGGCAAACGCTATGCTCAATTCGTTTTGGTCGTCTTCCTCTGTCTCGTACAATACTACTGACGCGTCGCTCGTGATCTTGACGAACAATTGGTACACAGGGCTTAACGAGCTCACCAACGTCAAGTTCGGCAGCCACCCGGTTGTTTGTGTTCAGTAGTTAGGGCGTTGTCCCCCCCGGAATCCGTTTTATTACATTTTATTTCCGAGTCGGTTGGTGGTTGTCCACTGTTGCCGCCTTGACCGTCGTTCCAGCTCCGGCCGTAAATCAGCCATAAAAAACGCCTAAAGAGATGACGGAATGCAGCCGATCGATCTTCATCGGAGTGCTCGATGAAAGTTTTGATTGCTGCTGCACTTTTTGGAATTTCTTGCGGGATGTACGGGTGTTCGAACGAAGCCAACGTCGCCGGCAGGCCAATGGCTGCGGAGGAATTACCCGTGGCGAGTCCGGTGGCTGCGATTCAAACCGCGGCAGATGCCAACGCTGACGCAGAGACCCCGGCGGTCGTCAATCCACCCGCGGTGATTCCACCGACAGCTGTGAATCCACCGGTGGCGGCTCCGTCGAATTGGGTGGATGTCACCACCGTCGGCCCCAATCTGACCTTGCAAGACCCAATCACTAGGTTGAGTTGGAGCAACAGGCGACCAAACGCAACCTGGCAGGGGGCGATCGATCACTGCAATGCTTTGACTTACAATGGGGTTGCGGGATGGCGTTTGCCAACGCAGACGGAGCTAATGAACGCTAACGCGCATGGGATAAAAATTGCTGCCAGAGCGAATTGGATGACGCTTGCAAACATGCAAGCTGATTTTTGGTCGGCTTCCTCTTACCCGAACTGGCCCAATATCGCGTGGCTCGTATATTTGTGGGGCGGTAACACGGACTACATGGCTAAGGGCTACCCCAACGCCGTTGTTTGTGTTCGTTAGTTAGGGCGTTGTCCCTCCGGAATCCGTTTTATTGCATTTTATTTCCGAGTCGGTTGGTGGTTGTCCACTGTGGCCGCTCATTAATTGACGTGCGGCGCTGGGGTTGCGGGCGAATTCCCTTCATGTCGCGGTTTGGATTGGGCAAATGGCCGCTTTGACCGTCGGTCCAGCTTCGGCCGTAAATCAGACATAAAAAACGCCTAAAGAGATGACGGAATGCAGCCGAAGACCCCTCAAACGAGGTGTCGAATGAAAGTTTTGATCGCTGCTGCAATTTTTGGAATTTCTTTCGGGATGTACGGATGTTCGAACGAAGCCAAGTTCGCCGGGAGGCCAATGGCTGCGACGGAAGCGCCTGCGTCGAGTCCGGGGGCTGCGATTCAAACCACGGCGGATGCTAATCCAAGTGGCGTGACGTCAACCGGGGCAACGATTACGACAACAACGGGAACAACGGCTGGAACAACGACGATAGTGACAGGCAATACTGGTGGTACGACAACAACGGGAACAACGGCGATAGTGACAGGCAATACTGGTGGTGCGACAACAACGGGGACCGCGACGGTTGCAATTGTTCCGTCGAATTGGGTGGATGTGACGACGACGAACGGGACTATGCCCTCGACATGTAATGCGACCCCCGCCAACTGCACTATGAAAGACACCATTAGCGGATTAAAGTGGAGCAACAGGCGCCCAGATGGAACCTGGCAGGGCGCGATCGATCACTGCAGAGCTTTGACTTACAATGGGGTTTCGGGATGGCGTTTGCCAACGAAAGACGAGCTGGTCGCGGCAAACACTAACGGGATCTTTGGCGCAGCAAAAGAGGGCTGGAAGACGGCAAGCGACATGAACGCTTGGTTTTGGTCGTCTTCTTCCTCTTTCACGACACCCGGTGCCAATGGCGATACTAATGGCGCGTGGTACGTATTCTTGTCGTCCGGGAGCAGCAACCACTCCAACAGCGGCTATTCCAAGAGCGCCAACCTCTCTGTTGTTTGTGTTCAGTAGATAGGGCATTGTCCCCCCGGAATCCAACATGCCACCGGCACCTCAATCAGCGCACGGAGCTTGGGATTTACAATTATCTGAGACAAGACTTTCCTCAATATTTTGTGATAATTACACTCAAGAGCCACTACTGCGTCACATATCCTGATCCAGGAGCTTTCAATAGTGCCAGTTATTTCAGCCTTCTATGGCATAACAATTAAGGTTTTCCAGGGGGACCACAACCCACCACACATTCACGTATATTATGGTGAATTTCGGGCGTTGATTGATATTTCCACTGGACGAATCATTGCTGGCGAACTTCCCCCACGCTCACACAAACTCGTCAAAGAATGGCTGAAATTGAGGCGAGAAGATGTTTTGAAGGCCTGGGATATAGCGGAACATTTCGGCACACCTAAACGCATCAAGCCTTTGGAGTAGATCATGGCCAAGTTTGGAAATGAAATAATTAAAATCGTAAAAGCTGACTCAGAATCCTTTTCTGTAAAGGTTGAGTTTGATGATGGTGCTGTGATCGATATTCCTATGAGCCATATATTCGAGAAGCCAAAGGGACTTGCCGCGGAGATACTGCGCGGCGGCATGTTCGCTAAATGCTTCGTCGAGTCCGGCGCGCTCGCTTGGCCTAATGGTTTGGAGTTTTGTCCGGACGCGATGCGGATGTGGGCTGAAGAAAAAGCTTCAGGCCGCCCCGCCCAAAAACGGCGCCGCGCTTAAAAATAACAGGGGCAATCACACCCCCAAAAAAGTGTTCTGCGCGTCACTGGTAATCAGTTATGCCTCCTTCGGATACTGGAAGCGCCGTCTTTCGCAGGGGCGCGGGACGGACTTTGGAATTGGTGTCCGCAAGATCTGCTCGGACGTGCGGTGGCAGACCAGTGGTTGGAGTACGTCAGCCAGCGCGCCTGCGAGCAAGTCCATTTTTGGCTGGCGAACACCCGACCTTGGCCGACGTGGCGCTCTATCCTTTTGCCACTTTGGCGGGGGAGGCTGGCCTTGATTTGCAGGCGGATGCCCCCCATGTTGCGGTTTGGATTGGGCAAATGGCGGCCTTGGCCGTCATTTCAGCTTCGGCCGTAAATCAGCCATAAAAAACGCCTCAAGAGATGACGGAATGCAGCCGATCTCCCTCTTTCGAGGTGATGAATGAAAGTTTTGATCGCTGCTGCAATTTTTGGAATTTCTTTTGGGAATTACGGATGTTCGAACGAAGCCAAGTTCGCAGGCAGGCCAATGGCTGCGGCGGGAGCGCCGGCAGCGCCTGCGTCGAGTCCGGGGGCTGCGATTCAAACCACGGCGGATGCTAATCCAAGTGGCGTGCCGTCAACCGGGGCAACGATTACGACAACAACGGGGACAACGA
>Ga0214919_10001895_pt1 | contig 33573 bp, 33 predicted proteins | sample LL1503_MetaG_FD_177994 | JGI IMG/M metagenome (GOLD analysis project Ga0214919, IMG submission 177994) | Freshwater microbial communities from Lake Lanier, Atlanta, Georgia, United States - LL-1503 | ecosystem: Environmental > Aquatic > Freshwater > Lake | place: USA: Georgia | collected... | reverse complement strand
TAAGGGAACCTACGGTTCCCTTAAAATCCCTCCCTCCTTTAATGTCCCTCCCTAATTAAGGGAACCTACGGTCGCTGCGCGGTCTTAAAATCCCTCCCTCATTAAGGGAACCTACGGTCGCTGCGCGGTCTTAAAATCCCTCCCTCCTTTAATGTCCCTCCCTAATTAAGGGAACATATGTACTTACTTGTACTTACTTGTACTTACTTGTACTTACTTGTACTTACTTGTACTTACTTGTACTTACTTGTACTTATTTAATATAATAAAATCCCTTCATAATACCAAATATTGATTAGTATTATGAATTAACGTCTATATTTTTTTGTACGCGATTTTTTACCACCTGTACTACGTGTACTACGGGTTACAGCCAAAATATTTCTACTTTCATCTAATTTTATGTAAAACAGTTTTTTAATTGCATCACGTTTTTTTGGGTTATTAGTAGCATGATACATATCATTGAGTTTTGCTAGTTTTGCTTGATATATTAATATCAATTCTTGCCCCATTTTTTTTAATTCTTCGTTTAAACTGTCTTTTTCTTCATTCGATAAACTACTGAGAAATTCATTGATTTTCGTATTCTCTGCTGCCATTTATATACAATATATAAATATAATTATTTGAGTTAACGTCTATATTTTTTTGTGCGCGATTTTTTACTTTTTTTACTTCTTGCATTTCGGTGACGCGTTCTGCCTCCATCTATTTTCTCTTTTTTTAATATTCCAAATGCATAATTTAATAATTTTTGTAAAAAAGATAGTATTTTTTGAAATAATGTTGAACATTTCTCTTTTTTTTCACAACGTGCTTCAGCGCGTAGTTTTTGTTGGTTCACTGTTGTAGTTATTTTATTAAGTTCTTGCATCTTTGGTGCCATCTCCGCTTGTAGTTGTCGAACTTCTGTAAATATATCTTTTTGAAAGTTCCGTTTAACTGTAAAACTTGATGAACTGTTTTTTTGGTAATCTTTATTCTGCTGTAGTAACCCGTTAATTCTGCCATTTAATTGTGGAATTTCTTTCATTAATCTAGTCATTTTTTGTAATTGGCTCTCTCCAGCAGTATCTGCAGTAGATAACATTGCGTCTAATGCGGCTAATTCAGCATTTCCATCTAAAACATCCCCACTCGCACTTTCGTGTTGTAATTGTAAAAGCTCTGCATCTAATTCGGTTCGTTCTTTTTCTGTTATTCCTAAAACCCTATTAAAATCATCACCTCCGCTTGCACCACCACCTGCACCACCACCAGCACCACCTTTAAATTTCAATTTAGAATGAACCATTTATATACAATATATCATTATAATTATTTTAATTTTCTAAATCTTCTTTTACGATTATTTATACAATTTTGATATTTTCATAATGTATTATAAAAATATCAAATAATAATGGTCATAATTAGTCTTAGGGAGGGTCATAGGGGTGGCGTAGCCCCTAAAATTAGTCTTAGGGGGTCATAGGGGGGCTACGCCCCCCTAAAAATACACTTCTTGTGCATTCCCCAATAATCCGGGATAACATCCCTGTAAAAACTGACACATTTTTTGTCCAGATCGTTTTCGGCCATAATTCTCGGTCCACCATTTCTGAGGCGACGTTTTGTCAATCTTGGCCAACAATTCATCTAAAGAATATCGAATATCATTTTCATCCGTAAAAAGTTCCCCCGTTTCATAAGTTATATATTTTGAACCGCACAATATACCTCGGTTCATCAATACCGACAATCCTTTAATAATACTTTCACTGACAACGCGAGGACTAGCATCATATACATTTGGAACGAATAATATCCGCGATTGTCGCAATTTATCTTGGAATTCATTATATGGTAAAAAATCAACAGTTTCGACTTTATCTCCATATAACTCTTCTAGACCGCAATTTGTACGACCTACGACCAAGACTTTCAATCCATAATCATTTACCATTATTGGTAAACATGCAAGAGCCAATTTATAATTCCGATTAATTGCATTCCATCCTTGCATTGGACATTGGTCTTCATCCGACCCATTATCTTTCAAACACGAATATATAACATCATATTGTTTTTCGACTACAGGTGCATCTTTGTCAACATCGTAAAAGTCCGACTCACTCAAATCGATTAAATTATGCGTATCTGGAGATAGTCCATATTGACCCGGATTATTGAAACAACACATCCAATTTTTGATTTGTCCTGTATAATCAAAACTATCTGTCAAATGATATTTGTCTTCACTTGGATCGGTGATTTTTTTGGGGAATGATTTATACGCAGTTATACCAACCACTTGAATACCATTTTTAACATATTCATAGTACATATCTCGAGCATTATCATCGCGAAAAAATCCACTAATCAAAACAATTGGAATGATTTTTCCAGAGTCATCGGACAAATATCGATACGGAAATAACCCGTTTTGTTTATGTTTTGCTAAAGTGGTTGTTAAATATTCTTGGTTAACTGAGGAATTATATTGACTACCGATTAATTTATTCAATGGGTTCGCCTTGAAATAAAATACGTAAAACAATATAATTGCGACGACCAATATAAATAATGCGATAAAGACCATTAAAGAATGCAATCGAAAATAGTGTTGGATTTTTGACCACCAACTGTGATTATTATGATGATGGCCAATATGATGTTTATAATGTCGGATTTTTGGAATATTATGTCTTAATGGGTTCTGATTGGATGACGGTTTCATTTATTGGATTAGATTATATAATTAGTTAAAATATCGTTAGATTTATTACTTTACAAAACTTATACATTTTACAAATTACTCAACTTATACGCCGCGGTTTGTATAGAGAAAAATACACTACCAAACATGATACTTTTCAAAAGTAGTCCCATGAAATTAAAATTGCCATCCTCGTGATAAATCGACAAAAATGACAAATATTTGCGGAAAAGAGTATTTACAATGGGCATTTGGAAAATGAAATACATGATTGCTATTAAAATCGGAACTTGCAATTGGCTAAATAAATCTCCGGCCACCCGTTCTCGATATTTGTTTTGTTCGTGCTGTCTCATTGCATTTTCACTGGCCAGTTCATACTCCTTAATATAGTCCGATGTGAGTTTGGCTTTCGGTACATAGTTGGCTTGAATGGCTTCGTCTTGTTGATATTCGAGTTGGTTCATCGGAATATCGCGAGAAGGAAGACGTTGATGGCCATGACCTCCGGTCGGGTCTGTATATTGGTCCATTTGATTACTCTGACCTTGATACTGGGGGTCTTGATAATTTGGACTAGGACCAGGACCAGGACCCTGACTTTGTCCTCTAGGAGGAGAACCTTGGGGAGGTGGCAGTCCATTCGGTGGTTGTGGAGGAACACCATATGGATTAGGGTGAATATTAATGGGTACATATGTATTTTGACCCATTGAGTCTACTTGGGTATTTTGAAATGGTTGACTAGGACCTTGGCCCTGGCCCTGACCCATTCCTTGCCCTTGATATGGCATATTAAATGATGGCTGTTGGATTTGTGTAGTTATATTTTCAGGTAATTCTGAAATACGGGTAGTTGAATTTGCCATAATATCCTAAATCAATTATAAAAATCTATACAATATTATTTGAAGGAAACATTGTATAGATTACGCATATTATTAGTATTTTCGTATTATTTTCGATGACATTTTGAACTATATCGTCGGTTTTTTCCACCTTGTAGTGTTTTAACACCTAAACGTTCGCCTACAATTAACACTTTTTCAGGTTCAGCTAGTTGTATGGTTTGCGTAGTAATGTGCGGATTTACTACAGATGGTAATATATTTGGTGGAATATATGCAGTTGGTAAATCACTTGAATTATCTTTGTTATCCGTATTTATATTTGATTTATCTATAATTTCATCGGTTAACAGTGTAGTCGTGACATCAGTTGTTAACATAGTCGAAAATAATAATTCGTTTACTTTATTTGCATCAAATGTTATATTTTGTTCCGAATATTGGTCTTGTAAAAGAGCTAATAAATTAGTTTCAAATTGTTTCTCTAATATGGATAATTCACTTGAAATTTTTTTAACTTTTTCTTTTTCTATATCTGAAGTTTTGTTAGTGCGAAAAATATTATATTTCGAATTTTTTTTTGGTTCATCTATTTTTTCATCGCATTTAAGAATTATTAAATGTAAAATAACACATTTTACTAGTAATATTAATATGTTTTTATCAAACTCAGTTAATCCATTATAATCAGATTTTCCTGTAGCTCTATTATTGTCCATTGTAGCTAGTATATTTAATCCAAAATATTTATCAAATCTATTAATACTATCTCGAATTACTTTATCTTCATCTTCATCATCGATATCAATTGACGATAAATTAAAATCATGTCGTGGATATATTTGATGTAAATTTTGACTTTTTAAAAATGCTTGAAAATTAGTTTTTCCAAAAAATGTTTTTTTATTTGGGTCAAAATCATTAATTATATTTTGTTTTACAGCTCCTCCTAATATTTTTGTTTTTATAGTTTTTGTAATTTTTCGACTTGCCTTATTTTTTTTATTTTTTTTACCTTTTCTTACAGTTTTACGCACCATAATTTATATTTATCTAAATTATGATGATATATTATACTGAGCCCATTGGATTACCAATACCTCCATTATTTGCAGATGCCATCGTAACATCAACTATTTTTTTATTCGTGTCGCATGTCGCAGCAGTCGGTTCATATTTATAACATTTTTCGCCATATTTGTAGATTTTATTATCAATATCACTGATTACCGGGCCATTGAACGAAATACAATTTTTGTCAGTACAAACTTTTCGGAATAAAGTAGCTAAACCTAATCCCAATAGGACTGATATGAAAAATTTACCTAAAGATGTGTTTAAAAGTCTTTTCAAATGCATTATACTATACGTCTCTCTCTTATATTATAATACTATTTTAAGGGTTAAGGGAACCTACGGATTGCTTCGCAGACTTAAAATCCCTCCCTTCAAGTAAACTTATTGGTATTCTATTATAAGCATCCTCATTCGTAAAACCTTCGGTTTTACGGGGGGTCGTAGGTATGCAAGGCGAATGCGTAGCCCCCTACGCTTGCACAGGTATCTTCGCTATTTTACTTTCATCCGTCGGGCAAGGCACCTCAACTTGATGAAACCCAAAACACGTATTTGTTTTGTCTCGATACTGGATTAAGTCCACATTTTCGGGGGTGGGATAAATATATATTTTACGTGTGCTATCCATCGAAATATAAACGACAAACATACCAATCGCAAAACTAATTATAAAGACATAAATATTGATGTATTTTGTTAAGTTAACCATTATATATTATAGAATGGTTAAAATTAAGGGACCCCATTAAGGGACCCCATTAAGGGAACCAAGTGTCCACTTCGTATGCCCTTAAGATCCCTCCTTTCCAAGATAACCAAGTGTCCACTTCGTATGCCCTTAAGACCCCTCCTTTCCAAGATAACCAAGTGTCCACTTCGTATGCCCTTAATATCCCTCCGTTTCAAGATAACCAAGTGTCCACTTCGTATGCCCTTAAGACCCTCCTTATGCAAAAGTCTCTGATACCTCATTATCATCATTTACCTCGGCCTCGGCCTCTTTTTTATTCGCCTGCTTCTTCATTTTCTTCTTCAAATTCTTCTTTTGGTTAGCAGTCAGAGTGGGTGTACTAGAATTCATAATTTGATTAGTCAGTGGTTGATTAGTGGGAGGTCGCATCGACTTCTCCTGTTTTTCATTCCCATCTAAACTAAAAATGAAATTATGCGGGTCTTCGGTTTCAGCTAAATTATATTTGGCCAACTGTTGTCGATAATCATCCAACTGTTTCTGCATCCGGGCTTTCTCGGCTAAATGGTCGGCATCAGCCTTTTGTTTTCTAACTTCAGCGCGTTGTTTCAATTTATCGCGAGCCGTCATTTTCTTTTCCATTTGTTTTAATGCATTGGTATCCATCTTGGCACCTTTGGGGATATTCACTCCCATTCCCTTGGCCATGTTCTTAAACATATCGGCAAACTGTCCCGCCCCACCCATTTCCTTCATTTTTCGCATCAACTCTCCGGCTTCGCCCATAATATCATCTCTCGAAATCTCGCCATCAGCCATCTTCTTATTGAGTTTCTCACCCACCGTTTTTACTAGGCCACTGATTTTCTGGGGATTTTGCATTAATTTGCTAAATACGTCCTTGGTCGATTTCATATTTTGCATATCATCGCCAAAAGTATCGGCTAAATCTTGGCCTAGGTCGTCGGCCAATTCCTTGGCCAATTTGCCGATTTTGCCATTGAATAAGTTTTTCAAATGGTCATGCAAGTCTTCGGGGTTAGGCAGACTAGAACTAGCTGAACTAGCCGAACCCGTATTATCCGAATTATCTGACCCATCACCACTTTCACAATCCATTTTATTTATAAATTCAAAAGCCTCTTTGAATGCATTGGCCTGACTATCTGCATCATCAGTATTACCATCATTATTATCACTACTATTACCCGCTTTACCAAAAAAATCGCCAATACTGGCCATTGCATCTTTCAATTTATCTTGGAGTTCGCCGTCTTCAAATCCTTCAAACATATTCATGGCTTCACCGAAATCCATCTTATCTTTGACTGAACCGATTAACATAAACAAAATCACCTGCAAATATTTCCATAGGGTTTGTTTAATCTTATCGCTGGTACCTTGGCAATGAAACAACATTTTAAATTCGACATTGGGCAAAAAAACGGTATTGATGGGACTATTTACGTCAAATATACTCACATTTTGGTTTAAGATGTCGAAGAAACGCTCGGGGAAAACGGTCAAACAATGCATGAATAACTGTTGGTATTCGATGTCCGTTGTGGTCGGACTGGACCATTTTGCCCACAAATATGAAAATTCGGGGAAAGTAGTCGTCAAATCCGCAGTAAAATCTATAATGGTTGCTTTGAATTTCTCTGGAAGGGGAGGGATATCTGTATTGTCCATTATTTTGCTGTACTTACTGAATATATTATGTTGTATAGAAATATAATATATTTGTGGTTTAAACCCTTTATTTTTTATAATATAAAGAATTATTTACGTTTTATCGTTTTATATTTACGTCTTTTTTTTGTTTTTCCACCATAGTGATGATCAATTGAATATTTATATTGATTTTCTATTTTTTTTACTTTTTTTGTGAATTTGTCTTTTTCTGCATTTGGGGGTTCATAATATTCACCATCTTTTTCCCAATTATCAAATGCATATTCTCTACATGATAAATCTATAATATTAATAACTTCAAATCCGTAATTAATATGTAGTATGTCTATCAATGTAGTTAAATCGATTTTAGTTATTATTTCATTCATCACGCTTATGCAATTTTCTTCAAACTGAAGTCTATTTTTTGTTTTATCCTGACTTTCGTATTGTTTTACAAATTCAATTAAAGGTTCTAAAATATTCATATATAATTTGCTCTCTGTTCCTTTATTTTTTATATCAACCTCATTTACAAATTTTTTAATTTTAGAATATAATGTATGAAAATCATGTATGTTTTTTATTAAATGTTCTAACGTTGAACGTTCTAAAGAGGTTTCTGGTTTTATTCCAATATTTTCAAATAATTTGGTTATACATTTTTTGAAAATAATATCAATATCAGAATATAAATATTTTCCTTTGGCAATATTTAATTTATTAAAAATTTGTTCGTCAAATTTTTTTTCAAATTCAACTTTGTTTATTAAAAAATTATCAAGTTTTCTTGGATTATTACTAAAATTGTTATGATCCAATAATTTTCTAAATAATTCTGTAATATAATCTTTTGCATTATCTATTGGTTTTGCATTTTGAGGTGGAATTAATGTACTTGATGCATCTGCATTTTGAGGTGGAATTAATGTACTTGATGCATCTGCATTTTGAGGTGGAATTAATGTACTTGATGCATCTGCATTTTGAGGTGGAATTAATGTACTTGATGCATCTGCATTTCTGCCAAACAATCGTTTACCTAATTTACGAAATCGTTTACCTAATTTACGAATATTATCAAACATATTTCCGCCTTTAATTTTATCTTCAAAATATAAAAAGTTTAAATTATTAATATCAGTATTTATATAATTAAATAATTGATCTATCGTTGTAATTTTATTTATGTTTAACATTTCTTTCCATTTTGTTATAATATTTTGATTTTGTATACGATACGCATATAATTCACTATTATTTGTTAGCAATTTTTGATTTGTTGCATTACCTGAATATTTTTTAATTATATCATTCAAAAAATCTATAAAAATATAATAAAATAATTCTTGATTTGTTTCCGTTAATTGTAAATCCGTTATTTCTGAATTCAAAGGACATTCTGGAAAATTACGTATATTTAATACAAATATTCCTGGATTATTTTGTAATGAATTATTATGGTCTACAAATGAATATATATGATCAACAATTGGAGTAAATAATGAAAAATTTTCTAATAATTGAGAATTTTTTAGAGTATTTTTAAAATTAAAATCTCTTGATGTTTCAATAGTTTTAGTATCATATTCTTCGTATTTAGATTTAACTGCATGTGAATATTTTTTTCGTTTACGTCCAAATCTATATAAATTTAATATTTCAAAAGTAGTTAATTGTGGATTGTTTTTAAATAAATTACTAAAATTATTACCAATAGATGTTGCGGCATTACCTTTTTTATGGAATGTCGCTGAATAAGAACAAGTATTTCCGGCTTGACTTAAAATACGAACATCTGCTTTAATTTTTTCATTTGGATATAATTGTCTATAATTTGGATTATTGCCATCACTAGGTTGCTGTAATAAATCTTTACCGTGTGCATTAATCATTATAGTAATTGTTTTTTTAGGAGCAACTTCATTATTCATTTCTGATAATTCATCTGGTCGAGACAATAATTCAGATTGAATATCATCTGGTGTTTCACGTTCATACCATTCTTCGTGATATATTACTTTACCATTTGCATTAAATAAAGTGCCATTTCCATTTCTTTTATTATTTTGCCATTGTCCTTCATATATTTCACCATTATCATAAAACATTTTACCATAACCATGTCTTTCTTTGTTTTCATTTAATTTACCAATATATCGACCCTCATTTGGTATTTTTTTTTTTTCTCCATATTTAATTTTTTTAGTTTTAACCTTCTTTTTTAATTTTTTAGTTTTAACTTTCTTTTTTAGTTTTTTAGTTTTAACTTTCATAATATATTATAATAACATATTAATGGAACTTTAGGATTGCGTTCGTTCTACATCATTTACCCAATAACCTTTAATTTCAATTTCATCTTTATCGATAATTGTTCCATAACCGTGTTTCATATTATCTCTCCAAGAACCATTATAAATACTTCCATGAGTATTTTTTCTTTATTAAAGTCCATCATATCTTCCCATTCGTCTTCTTCTAATGGACTAGCAATGCTTTTACTAGGACTAGCAATGCTTTTACTAGGACTAGCAGCACCTTTTGCTAGACTAAGACTAGCAGCACCTTTTGCATAATTACCTTTTTCTGGATCTATTTCAGATTTTGTTTCTTGTTCCATAATATTATTTATTTATAATAACATTATACTTTAATGGGTTTCGCCCCATTAAGATCCCTGAGCTAACCGAAGGTTATCTAGCTTGGGACGTTTAATTTAAAATATATTTAAGGGAGGGATCTTAAGGGAACCGTAGGTTCCCTTAACCTAAAGAGCAGGGTAGCTCGCCTCCCCCAACATACCACACTGTCCACTTCCCTTATTGTACGGAGCACCCGTCTCCGGATTGATGCCGCGTCCCAAATAAATGTACCCATTTGCACCCCATGACGTCCCCCATGAATTCTTCACCAAATAGTAATCCGTTCCGGACATCGTGCCATAGCCCACTGCCAACACGCCGTGGTCCAAAGTGGTTCCGCACGCACCAGTGAAAACACCAGACTTGTACAATTGGAACTCACGCTGATCGGCCTCGATAGCAATCGCAACCGTCTGCTGGGCCAATGCAGTCATCATTGCACTGTCGCTGTTCGCAGTCACATCCACGAACTTGGAAACCTTACTGCCACTTACCGCTGAGCACTTGGTTTCGCAAGTTCCCGCCGTCTGAGTAGTGCCAGACACATAGGGGTAGGCCGCCTCCGTGCAAAGCCCGCCATTCTTTCCAATCCAGGAAAAGGCATTATCCATCAAGCCTCCATTGCACCCGTGATCCTTGCCACCATTCTTCAAATTGTCGCAGTCAACCAACTGCTGCTCAGAGAAACTCTGCAAATTGCCCATCTTGTTGAAAAAAGCGGACTCCAATGCACCCGTGGTCGAAAAAGACCAGCAGGAACCACACTGGCCCTGGTCCTTGACGGAGGTAACACCCCCGGCCGTGACCCAATTGACTGATGCGGGCAATGCGCTAACATCAATGCTGTCTGAGCTAATCATGCGCTCACGGAAAGTGGTGTCAACCACCTTAGGAAGGCGCTCGTCCCACAAATATCGGCGAAATTCGTCTAAATCCATTCCGGAGAATTGGTTGTGGCCAAGGGAATAAGTCAAATTGCGGTAGTTGACCTGACGGATAAAGTCGTCATTGTCGGTCCACTTACGGTACATTGTGTCGTAGTGTGAGCCACTGTGAATTTCAACTCGGAATTCACGGATCCAGGAAGTAAATTTTTCAACTAGGTTTTCAGCGGGTCTGCCAAAGTCGCCGGCAGAGACGACGGCGGGAGAATAAAGCATTGCAAGTGTGAGCAAAAGAGAACGTACGAACATAGTATATAGTCTGTGGTATATACTATATATTATATATTTTTTATATATTTTTGTATTATCTATTTATTATCTAGCACATTATACAGTTCCGCTTATCGTCTCGAATATCTTAGCCGTGACCAAATATGGGTCCATATTCGAGCTTGGTCGACGGTCTTCAAAATATCCTCGTCCAGCATTTATTGTTCGATTTCCTATACGTATAGATGCTCCACGGTCAGCATGTCCACTAGTGAATTTATAATAGCTCGACGTCTCATGTTTTCCGGTTAATCGTACATCATTACCTTCACCATATACTTGCATATGTTCATTATGTTTTTCTTTTAATAATTCAATGGCCATATTTATATTGTCTAAACCACCTTCAATTCTCATAGGTTTGGTTGAAAAATTAGTATGGCATCCAGAACCATTCCAATCCCCTTTTAATGGTTTCGGGTCTAAACATATATATACATTGAATTTTTCGCTAATTCGTTCCATAATGTACCGGGCTATCCATAAATGGTCGCCTGAATCTATTCCAGTGCATGGTCCAATTTGGTATTCCCATTGTCCTGGAGCCACCTCAGCATTTATTCCGGATATAGTAATTCCAGCTTTAACACATGCTTGCAAATGCTCCTCGGCGATTTCCCGACCAAATGCATTTCTAGAGCCGACTGAGCAATAATATTGGCCTTGTTTTTGGTTGGTCGTAGGATATCCGAGAGGTAAATGAGACATCAAATCCATGAAAAAATACTCTTGCTCTAGTCCAAACCATGGTTCTAATTCGGGCAATTTTGCGAATAATTTGGCGGCATTATGCCTATAATTATTTTGCAATGGAGTTCCATCGGGTTTATATGTAGAGCATAGTACTAAAATGTCGTGTTCTTGGCGAAAGGGGTCGCGAAAGAGTGCACACGGTTTTAAAATCACTTCTGACGATTTTCCATCGGCTTGTTTGGTTGAACTGCCATCGTAGTCCCAGTCGGGCAGTTTATTAATTGTGGATTTATATGAAAGGTCAAGTTTAACTGAAAACTCTAAAACACGGGTTTTAGAGCGCAATTCACTTTCACCTCCAAGCCATATATATTCGGCTAAAATTTTCATCCGATAATTTGTTTTAGATTATTATAAGAATTTAATTCGGTAGGGGGCTACGCCCTGTAGGGGGCTACCGCCCCCCTACGACCCCCCGTACACATTTGAGTACCTTTGGTTTTACGAATGAAGTTATATAAATAAAGCATCCTTATTTGTGAAAACCGAAGATACTACAACGTGTACCGGGGGATAATAAGGGGGATCATAAGGGGGCGTAGCCCCCTTACAAAATTGAAAGGCTTTTTTCAAAAGAAATAAAGAGTATTCACTGCATCAAAACAGTTTAAACATTTGAAGTTCCCCCAGCATTTATACCAACATGTCGTTCAAATCCAGACCATCATCTAACAAACCGGCCGCCCAGTCTCAGGACTATCGCCGGCAAAAACCGCATCACACTCACTTCTTAGATGACTACCAACCCAGTCTCTTCGTAAGCCCAATTGAATGCAGTGTTAGCCGTGGATGTCTAATGGATTATTTCGAGCAATTTGGCCGCGTTCGTTCAGTAACCGTTAAACAAGGTAAGTTTCACGATTTTGCAATTATTCATTTTGACCATTGGCATTTACAGTTTTCAGAGAGATTGAGAGAGGATTTGTACAATGGCGTTCCAGCTCGACTATTCTACGAGGACCGACGACAAGACAGGCACACTTGGAAAGTATCCGAGTACAAGGAGCGGGAGCGACAGGTTAAACCAGAAACAAAAATGGTTAACGCACCTGTAGTAATTCAAACTGCACCGGCACCGACTACTGAAGAGTTGCGCACGGCTAAGAGCATAGAAGCCGCACCAAAGGTCGAGACGTCATTAGCCAATGGTCGAAAGACCCGGTTTTCACCCAAGGTTGAAGTGGCACCTCCAAAAGCCCAAGAAGTCTTAGACGAAGCTGAAGCATTCTTAGCTGAGACATTTAGTCAACTGCGATTGGATAAGGAAGACGGTCAAGTTGTCCAAGAAGAGGAAGAAGAAGAAGAAGATACACCAGTTTACGAGAGATTTTCGACGGATAACCCATCCGAACAAGTGGTGTTCAAAGTGGATTACGGGGAAGTGCCACCTGCAAGAAAACGAGGGCGCAAAATCATTATTAAGAACCTATAAATAGTCTACAAAAACCTAAAAAATTTAGTAAAAAACAGTATTAAATCGTATTTCAAATTATCTAACGTATATAAAAAATTATTTGAAGTATATTGTCAAAACAATTATAAGTAATATTATCAATTTTAAGTATATTATCAAAACAAAAATATGAAAAAAGGAATAAATATAAGAAAAACAAATATATATTTGTTTTTTTTGTAAGGGTTTAGCCCGTAGGTTCCTTTAATTATTTAGCAATAGGCGAGCTAACCTTCGGTTAGCTCAGGGGGTCGTAGGGGGTAGTGAAACTACCCCTACAAAATTGAAAGGCTTTTTTCTCAAAAATAAAAGAGTATTCAGCCCCAAAATCGTTATTATTAATCGCTCTACTACGCTACACAAAGTACACACTGTAAAATGTCAAAGTCATTCCAAGTATTCATTCCATTCATCGAGGAGAAAGTCACGACTGATGACATTACAAAGTCATTCGTAGGTCTTTCATTAGGTAAGGTAACATATATTGATATGCATGATAAGAAGCGCAATACCGGTAACAAGCATTCGCTCAAACTGGTTTCATTAGCGCATTCTTATGCATTTCTCAAGGTCGAGCCATTTACGCACACGGAGGCGGGGCGCAATTTCATGAAAAATTTAACACAAAATATAAACACGCACATTATCTATGATATTGATGGCAGTTCGCACAATTGGGATGTCAAGCCCTATTTGACACCGGAAGAGAGAATTTCGCGCGGATACATCTTGGCTCCAATTCCATCATTAACTGATGAAGCTATACCGTCTTTAGACAATTCAATTACTAATAAGTTATCGGAAGAAATTTCGATAACTAATGACAGTTCCGCATCTTCGTACAAGAAGGCCCTATTGGTAAAATCAGAACAAGCAAAATCATCACTAGCAAAGACAGATAATTCATCGGTCGAATATTTGCGCAAGATTTCGACAAAAGAATTGAATGAGATTTGCGCAAATATCGGCCGGCCTCGAGCTAGAAAATCAAAGATGGTTCAGATTTCAGATGCTTATATGAGCGAAGATTTGGCCAAAGAGTATGATGAATTGCAACAAGAAATTGATGCATTAGTCGCATTACCTGAGCAAGATGATTTACTCACCGATGAGTTTTGGAATAATTTGACCGAGAAAAAACAAATGGAACATGATGAATGTCCAAGATTGTATTCGATTTGGCAAGATACGATTTGGACCGGATATGTAATTCCTTCGGCAATTGTAGTTTAGATAGTTTGTTTATTCGTTCAAAATAATAGTTAGAAAAATTGTTTTGTTTTGATTGTTTTGATTGTTTTGATTGTTTTGATTGTTTTGATTGTTTTGATTGTTTTGTAATACATTTTATAAAAATATTGTTTTTACTGTAGGTTACCTTTATTATTTTTGTAAATATGCATTTGTAAATGTACTTTATATAATAATAAATAATTAATCAGAAAAAATGACGACACATATTAATAATTTATCAACCAATTTCCAAGATATTCTTGCATTACATTCCAATATTATTAGTAAAAAGTCCGATTTATTAGGAAAACTCCAAGATTTGAAAAACACATATAATGAATTAGTCAAACAAAATACCAAGAAATTATTCGTATTTTGTTTAGACTCTTTGTTTTTTCAATATAAAATACTTTCTATCGAAATGGAGGATATAGTGCGTTATACGGCGCTCATCAATAATCGCATGTACTGCGACTACTATAAATTATACAAAATAATCTTGGAACAATCGACCACTGAATTGAACCTGGATGTAGCCAATTTATCAGAAAACTTCAACAAATACCCTCATTATAAAGATTTAGAACAATTTCACGAGTACAAAATGACCGACATTATTCAATTACATTCGGATATTTTGACAAGTTTAAAAATCCTTTATTTTAGTTATGCATCCAAGATTAAAGCAATGAATGAATATAATGAAAATACAAATGTTGGAATATCTATCAATAATTTTTTGCACACATTAGAGTATGAAAATTCGATTTTACAAGAACATATTCATTTGTATATCAATTATTTGGAGTTTTTTCATACATCACATAATGGATATTTATCCAAGATTTTAGGACAAATTGATGAAATTTCTTCGGAAATTGAGGAAAATGTGTTGACTACACGGCGTACTAATGATACTACTAAATCAATTATAGCTGAAAATCGAATTAAATTGACATCATCATTAGAATTTAAAAATAAACCGAATTTGGATGAGTATTTTGCATCCGATAAGAATGAGCCTATAATAACAAATGATGAACCTGAACCTATGGCAATGTATATAAAGTCACCCATTGTCCAAGAAAAGAAAGCCAATAAAACAGGTGAAAATATAACAATTAGTGTTCTTGGAACGGGAACGGGTTCTGGACCGAGTATAAAAACATTGCTTGTAAAAACGAATGGTAAATAAAATGGTAAATAAATTATTTACAAATAATAATAATTTTATTTTATTATTATTTTGTTATAGATTGATGTAATATGGTTTTACACTTTTGGACAATTGAAACGCCGACTAGTTGGTATTTAATCAGTCACAAAGGCAACGTTACCTAGACCATTTTACACTTTTGCACATTTAAAATGCGCAAAGTAACGTTGCATTTTAACTCATTTACGCCCCGTTACACAGAAAAGTGGGTAAGAGACCCGTAGGGTCTCCATCTTGAACGGCTGCGCCGTTCTTAGGCGTTTACTACGTAGTAATGAGAAAAGGTGTAAATGACCAAAAAGTGTATAAAGGTTAACATGTTGGTTTATAATCCATAATCCCGCTGGCATTATTGTCATATACTTCTTTTGAAATTGCACCAACATCGGACATCATGTGAAAATGTAATTCTGCCAATAAATGATTTCTAAACGGGTTTATATTTAAATATGGTATTGTTAACCCTCTAGCACCGGAACAGTGCTTTGGAGTGTGGATTAAAAAATAAGTGTGTAAATTTACCCAAAATGGTTTCAAAGATGTATCTGTATATTTTTGAATTATCTCTCTATTTGATTGAAGACGATGTACCATCTCATCGAATGATATGCGTCGTTCCTTTGCCAGCTCTTTTATCTGTATTGGTAAATAGCCTTCTGACATTTCAATACCAGACATATGTTGATTATGTGCTTCAGTCATTATATCATCGCCGGCTGCTATTAATTCAGATAACTGTTCCTCAGATAAACCACCAATTGAGTATTGCGTCATTATATTTATTCTTCGCTGGTCGTGAGGTGTAGCTGCTCTCCCAGATGGAACTGCCAATGATCCTTGGAAAGGTTTCGACTGGTTTAGATTTATATATGGTAATGAACTCATGTCTGCTAAACCCCCTGGTGCTTTGGGGTCAGAACGTATATAATCAGTATTTTGTTTAATTTTACCAATTGGTGTATATGGCAATAATGATGTACTTGGTAATCCTGTGTATGCTCCTACCACTCCTCCCACTCCTCCCATGTATTTTTTTCTATACGACCGTTTTTTTGTTTGTTTCATTTTTTTCATTTTTTTAAATGAACGACCATATTTTGTTTTTCGAACCATGTTTTGTCTTTGTATAATATTTACTGATATTTTATTGATTTGAATATGTAAAACAATTCGCTAAATAATATTCAAGTATGTAAAAATAAATAACAACCTTATTTATTTTTTTCTCGATAACATAAATAAAATATTTACTGGTATATATATGCCAGAGAATTCATTATCATCACCTAAATCATTAGCATCATTATCGACTGACACCCAAGAAATTGTAGTACCTACAGACAACACGAATGCTACGCCAAAAGATAAAGATAAACAGCCTCCTGAAAAGAAAATAAAATGGTCTCCCGAAAATGAGAAAATCTTAGTCGAATGGTGCGATATTGCCCAATGTTATAGATGGTTAAACACACGTGCCCATGCCAAATATTCAGTTATGCATGCTTGGTTTACTATACCTGCAATCACCCTTTCGACAATTAGTGGAACGGCTTCATTTGCCCAAACCAGCATTCCTCCAGCATATCAACTTTACGCACCAATGGTTATCGGAACTATTAATATTTGTATAGGAATATTAACAACAGTTCAGCAATATTTGAAGATTTCCGAATTGAATGAGTCGCATCGTGTTTTAGCCATCGCTTGGGATAAATATGCCCGAAATATTAGTATTGAATTGGCTAAATTACCTGAAGAACGTATGGATGCAGGCCATTTTTTGAAAATGAACCGCCAAGAATTCGACCGGTTGATGGAAACTAGTCCCAATATCCCGGCCGATATTACTGCCGAATTTATGCGAACATTTACCAAGGACGAATGGACATATTCTGAAATGTGTGAAACCATATTTTGCAATAGTTGGTGTTGCTGGTGTTGCAAAAGAAATAATTTACTATCTAATCAGCCTAATCCTCCATTTGACCCGAGTATGAATAATGATGATAATAGGCGAAATTCACTTAATTTGGTTGAATTGGGTAGATTATCTGCGGGTTCTGATATAGAGATGGGAATTTCAAACAGCAATTTAATTGCGACAACTGCTGATAAAAATCGCCAGAGAAAAGAGCAATTCGAAAAACTCAAAAAACCTGATATTTGTAATATCATTATTTCGGCTGAGGAAAATCGACATCCATGGTACAAAGAAGTCGAACGCAATCGTTTGATTAAAATGGCTAAAGATGCAACTGGTCCCAGTGAATTAGAAACGCGAATTGAAATTGATTTTACTAAACGCCAAGAAGAATTGCGACAGCGAGAGCAAGATTTGTTAGATTTACAAAAAGATATTTCAATGAAAGCGAAAGCAATTTCTGACCGCGAAAAATTGGAGCAAGAAAAAATGGCTAAACGAATAATTGATGAAAAACAAAGGGCTGCAGATGAAGCCAGTCGCATATTGAAAGTAGCCCAAGCAGTTAATGCTGCAGAATTGGCTGAATTAAAGAAAATCGACGATTTTGTGTTATCATATGTAAATAGTCGTGGACGTCAACCATTGATGGAAGAAATTGAAGAATATTTTAGAGCTACCACTCCTCCCATGTCTGAGAATATTTTAGCAAAATATAAGTTGCAAAATAATAGTAATATTTGAACACTGTAATTATTGAAATACTAATTTGAATACATAATTCAAAACTATCAATGCAATTAATAAATAAATCCAAGTCCATACACAATATATCAAAAAATTAGACCGAGTGGTATTTCCAGCATTTGTTGCCAGATTAAATAAAGTCCCCAATAGCAAAACACCTATTATACAATAGATTTTTTGCGCAATTATTGTTTGTGAAAAATTAAACAATCTTTGAAAAAGATTATTATCAGTCACTTTCATTTTTGCAAAATGAATTTTACCTGCAAATCCAGAATTCAATAATTCTGCATTGTCCTCTTGATTATCTACGGATTGTGTATTATTTTTCATCTTTTTCTCAAAATTTTCCTGCATTTGCTCCATTCTCTTGGACCTTTGTTCATTTAATTCTTCTTCTCGATTTAATCGCTCTTGGTTAATTTCGTTTTCAGATGTATTATTTTTAGCATAATTCGAATTTAAATATAATTGGCGCGCAGTAATTTTTTTGGGAATATTTGAATTATTATTGGTATTATTCATTTACCTTCTGTTATACTATAGCTCTGTAAAATCTAAGGTTGATTTAATACACCAAAATGGAACTCCGTTTTCTTGAAAATAAATGCAGGATGTTTTTAGATTAGAGATTGAGTCGAAATCTTGGACTAATTCTGTAGGTTTTTCCAATTCTGTAGGTTTTTCCAATTCTGTAGTTTTTTCCAATTCTGTAGGTTTTTCTAAATTCTGGTCTTGTTTATCAGTCGGAGAAAAATATTCGACAATAGTTGGAATAACAGTCCCTAAAGTATATTCAGGTCTATCCATATTTTGTATTTCCATTTGGGTTTTTGACAATTCTTTCAATAAATACACTGGTTTATTCAAAAATCCAACACAACGTTTAATATTGAAAATTGATGTAGATGTATTATTAAAGTTTAAAGGAAATACCGAAAATACGTAAAAATTACCTAAAATAGGATGATTAATACGTTCATCAATCAATGAAAAAAAGGGCGATTTGTCTAAATCATCTGTGGCCGGTTCATTATATACATTTTGATAAGTAGTACCTTGATTTTCACTACTGCACATAAACATAATCGATGGACTGTCCAAGATTTCACCACGATTATCTTTAATATGCATTAAAGCCGGAGTTTGATAAAATACGAGTGTAATTGCGGGGTCCACTTTATATCCTAAAATTTCATTTGCATTTACGAGTTCGTCAATAGTAGCCCATATTCGTTTAATCGGAGCAACTTTAGATATAATAGTATTAGTGTGTGTTGTGAATTTAAATCCAGTCATGTCAAATATCACATAAACGTCGGTTGCTAGACCATCCATATTAATGTCGACATAGCCTTTGTATATATGCGAAATTGATGGAACGTCTAAATCTTGCTCCGAATTATCACTATCACTATCATTATCTGAGGCCGGGATTTTAAGAGTATGCCTTTCTGTAAATATTTCCAAAACATGTTTCGTACACTCATTCTGAAAAAACACATGTTCGGGTGTCATTTCCTCATCTTCATCTGTTTGAATATTGGATGCACATTTAAATGAAAATTTGGGAAAAGTAAATTGGTCGCCATCTAACTGTACCATGTATTGCAAAAACGGATGTTCGCTATTAGAAGTATTAATCATATATCCACAAATATGCACAGTATATTGTTTTGTAATATCGACATTGCCATTACACAATGTAAATTCACGTTTAATCGTACCTTCATTTAAATCTAAAAACCGAAATGATTTAGCTAAATTCGATTTAATTGGTGGTTCATAGGATGAAATACTGTCTGATGAAACATTGTCCGATGAAATACTCATATTATCATCATTATCGCTTTGACTATCATCTACATCTCGCTCAAACCCCCGGATTTTGGTCGAAGTTGACGATAAAGTATTAGATTTTGCAAAATATTGCTCCTGGATTTTATTTCGAATAGCTTCATTTTGAATAAATATTTCAGACATTATAGATTGTTTGGATAGATTGTTTAGCCGATATTGCCACCAAAAATACGAATATATTTAGCAAAACCAAATAAAGACGTAATGCTTATAAATATATAAATCGACACTAACCGCAAACTTAATTAGTTATCGAAATCGTTACATATTATGTACTACGACGACCCATATGACCCGAATTTGGAAAATGATTACGACAATGAGCCTGAACCTGCAAAATATTATGATGATAATATGAGCAGTGACAGTAGTCGTAATCACGCAAATCGATTGCACCCGGACGATGATGACAGCACACTTGCGTCATCTGTATCATCCACGCGTTTAGCTCGACGCCAAGCAATCGAACGGGCGAAGCAATCTGACCCCGGTTATTTTTCGGTTAAGCGAATTCCCGAAATTTTATCGAAGAAAATGGTTGGAAAGCCAAAGCCCATAAAGGTGGGGTATTATCATACAAATTGCACCCCAGGAAACACAATTCGCAATGCGGTGTCTGGACTATATGAAACTGGACGGTTGACTGGTAGCAAGGAGCAGGATTTGTTTTTCAAAATGGCATTATGTACTGGCGAAAACGGTAAGGATACGCATTTTTTGTTTTACGACAGTCCCGCGCAATGCGAACGTCATTTCTATTGCAAATTGTCGGATGAAGTAAAGGACAAGTGGAATGTAAAGTCAGCTGAAATGCGTCTTATTTGCACTAAAGCCGAAGAGGCGGCCAATACTAAACGAAATGGTATGATTGAAATTAAGTAAATAAATTACATACACCTTTGGTGATTTAAAATCACCTAGGTAATGTTGCCTTTGTGACTGATTAAACGCCGACTAGTCGGCGTTTTAATTGTCCAAAGGTGTAAAATAAAACATTGATATATAATAATATATCAATGTCTAATATTGCGGCGATTGCCGTTTTTGATAACAAAAAAATAAAAGGAATTGTTCGTTTTACAGAACATCCTGATAAAAAAACAGTTATTATTGATGTAGATATAATTGGCTTGAAAAAAAATGCATTACATGGATTTCATGTGCATGAATATGGGGATATGAGTAGTCAATGCGATAGTATGTGTGCACATTTTAATCCGACTAACTCTACACACGGATGTCCAGGTGCTAAAAATCGACATGTTGGTGATTTGGGTAATTTACAAACTGATGGAAATGGAATAGCTAAATATAGATTTAGTGATGATATCATAAAATTGCGTGGAACAAAGGCAAACATTATTGGCAGGGGTTTAATCATTCATGCTGACCCGGACGATTGTGGTTTAGGAGACAATGATGCGAGTTTATTGAATGGTAATGCCGGTAAACGAATTGCATGTGCAGTTATCGGAATAGCAAAATTGTAAATTTATCGGGTTAATATATAGAAGCGTAAATGTCTAATACTACAACAACTACAGGAAATTCGAATACTAGTGCAATTTCCAATTTTTTCACAAATATATCTAATACAATTAATAATAATAATACGCTAAATTATGCCTTATATAATGGTATCGGCGGAATACCATATGCTACTTTTGGTATGGTTGGAATAGTAATTGCCACATTGGCATATGCTACATTTAGTGATGCTGCATCCGAAGTGGCAAATACAGTAGAAAATACTGTAAATTCAGTACAATCATCTGAAATGTTCAAAAGCTTATCTAGTGGTGCAGAGAAAGTTGAAAATATGGCTGAAAATGCGGTAGAAAATGTAGGTTCAGCAGTTACGAGTACAGTAAATTCTATATCAGAACCTTTGGAAAATAGTGAAAATAGTGAAAATAGTGGAAATATAACAGAAAAATCAGAAGAGAAAATAGAAGAGGAGAAAAAGGTAGAAGGAGATGTAAAATCTCAGGACAAAAATAGTAAAGTAAATGTAGGAGAAATGGATGAAGATAGTGATGATGATGAAGAAGAACCTGGAGAACGATATAAAATGGGAGGGTCAAAAACTAGAAGGTCTAAAAAGTCGAAAAAATCAAAAAAATCTAAAAAAGATAAAAAATCTAGAAAAACAAAAAAAGCTCGCAAAAAATAATGACAAAATTGATATAGTTGAATTGCAATAACTTTATCAATACAAACTGGCAATATAATATATATGTAAAATGGCAACTGAACAAACACGTCAAGAGCTAGCATCATCTCGTTATTCCAATTTATATGAATTTCTTTCAACTACGAATACGAGTGAACCTACTAAATCTAGTGAAAATATAAATACATTCAAATCATTCTTGGACATTCAATGGACTTTGAATAAATATGACAAAATGTATGTATCTTTTGGTAGCAAGTGGAATGCTCCAGTGCAGCCATTTGAACAAAATGGTGCTATGCAAAACGTTCATACAAATGCATCGTATCAGATGGTTCCGCAGTACCTACGTGTTAGGATTAAGGGAACCAATGGTTCCCTTAAAATCCCTCCTTTAATAAATGGACACGATAATACCCTTAAAATCCCTCCTTTAATAAATGGACACGATAATTCCCTTAAAATCCCTCCTTTCACAAATAATACCCCTCCTTTAAATGGACCCGATAATACTATTCAATCGTCTTTAAATAAAAAACACTTGGTCATCGTGGTCGACGTATTTAGTAATATTACAATATTAGAAGAAAACCGCCGACAATTGCGCAATTTAGCCGATCATTATCCGGACCTAGATATTATTGTTTTAGACTGTAATTTAGTTAAGCGAACACTCAAAACAATTCTCGAATATTTAACGGAAAAAGCCGCGACATTTGAGATGGCGGATAATCAAGTTATGTTTTGCAACTATATTCGGTTTTCTCGGCCAAATGCACTCGAATCTAAAATCGAAGAATTGGTGCCAAAAAATATTCAATTAATATTAGACCAATGTGTAAGCGGAAGATATCAAACCCGCTTTTACCAATGGTATGGCCCAACGTTTTATATGTATAATTTGGTCTATAATTACAAATTATACAATTTATTATTAATGCGACATTTCCCGCATTTATTGCAAATATGTCAGCGAACTTTGCGGGATGCACAAGTATCAAATGACAATTTATTCTTAGTTGAAATGCAGTTAGATGATGTGTTTGGACACAATAAAGCATTAATGTGGACTGAGTTTTGCAAGCATAGCATTGATATTAGGGGTAACTTACGGGTTTACTCTTAAATATTGAACAGCCCTCTCAAAAAAAGTATTTATTTCTCTTACATTTGCTCCTAAAACTGTATCATCCGAAATATAGTTCAAATTGCCTTTGTGATAGCACAAAATAGCCGGTATTCCATTCACTCTTTTTTTAGTCTTTAAAAATCCAAATACTTCAAAATTTTCATCAACATCGATTAGTCCACATTGAACATTCGAATAAACAGACAATTTATTAAACCAATCATTTACTAATGGTTCGATGGCTTTACATGGTCCGCACCATTCTGCTCCGAATTTTAATATAATTAGTCCTTGATTTGTAGTCAATAATTGTTGGAAATCTTGGACATTTTTTATTTCAGTAATAAATGGTGCTCTCACAATTGATTGTGGTTTTTGTACAGTTATCGGAGGAAAAATATTGGCCATAGAGTATTTATTATTATTATTATATATTATTATTAAGGGAACCTACGGTTCCCTTAAGATCCCTCCCTCCTTAAGATCCCTCCTTAAGATCCCTCCTTAAGATCCCTCCCTCCCTAATTAAATAATTTACAAACTATGTGCACTCTAAATAATTAGTATTCAAATAAAAAATCCTTTAAAGGACCTTTTATTTAGTTAAAACATTACAACAAAACACAAAACAATAAAACAGAACAAATGCCTAAATATAATTTTTATTTGAGTTTTTTTGATAAATATACTTACATTTACATACAGTATTCGGACTGCTCGAATTGCGGTTGCTCGGCCACTAGTCCATTTTGTGCGAGCCATTCATTGTGCTGCTGCTGTTGAAAATCAAACTGTTCTTGTTGTTCTTGTTGTTGTTGAAACTCAAACTGCATCTGCTGTTGCTGTTGCTCATATTGGTACTGATTGACTAGCCCATTGTAAGCAGTTTCCCATGCATCGCAGTTTGTCTGCATAACCATGTTGTAACCGCGCAAAGCTGTAACTTCATCCTCCAGCATCTCGGCATAATCAGCGCTGACTAAGTTGCACGCCGAATTTTCGAACTCGCAATTCTCTTCGTCAAAGATATCTGGGTCGGGAATGTCAGCCGGAATTGGCATCTCGTACATTTCGCCGTCAATCATTATATCGTAAGTTCCACTGTAATTGAATGGAACTACGATTGACTTTTGCTTGATTTCCGGTCGAATGGGAATTCCCAATTGTCGTTTAATCACTTGATTTGGAACCATTTTTGCAGGATGACTATGGGCAACTGTATTCGAACTTTGTACAGTTACAATTGGTGCAATTGGTACAGCAGCTTCTTTGCTGGGCATCTTGGTAACAGCCAATTGCATCGAACGGTCATTGTTTGGCAGCAAAACCCAGTATTTCGTATCGGCATAGCGCAAAACCGCAAAATTGTTGCCGACTTTTGCCTGGAATAACTTGTATTGGACTTCTCTAGAAGCTTCGCTGTCAAACCATTCGTCGATGTAAACGTATGCCTTGTTGACTTGAGGACTACCTTTGGGCATATTCAGGTTCGGAACAAGCTTGATGTGCGTGACTGTTCCAATTCGTTGGTCACTAAATGTTTTTGCAATCTTGTCCTTGGACATGTTTGCGAAGACTTGGGAAATATAGATGGCGTTGTTAGTGGTCATTTTAATAAATATAAAGTTAGATGAACGTTGAGCGATTATTGGTTGGTTTTGGGGTGAATAATGAATAAATACTTTTAAAAAAGGCCTTTCAATTTTCTAAGGGGGCTTCGCCCCCTTATAATCCCCTGAGCTAACCTTCGGTTATCTCGCCTTTTTGTAAAAAAATAACAAATAACAAATTTAAGACCATTTATAAAACAATTTTAAAGGAGGGATTTTAAGGGAACCTACGGTTCCCTTAGTAGGTTCCCTTAGTAGGTTCCCTTAGTAAGGGAGGGATTTTAAGGGAACCGTAGGTTCCCTTAACTTAATTATAGTAGTATAATCATAAATACAATAAGTCCCACTACTAATAAGAATTGTATAGCATATCCAAATTGTGTAATATTACTAGATTCATCAAATCGCCATCTAGGCCCTTCAGTATTCTCAGCTCGTCGATTATATCTGCCCATTTTTTAATATTAATAATATTTGATTAATAATATTTGATTAATAATATTTGATTAATAATATTTGATTAATAATATTTGATTAATAATATTAAATTGATAACTACTATTAATAGTTATCAATATCTCATAATCAATTTTGTAATATAACTATCTATTCATTCAGTGTAATAAAGTCATATTAGACAATTCTGTCAAAGTTCTTTTAGAGCATGTCTCTACTAATAGACCATTTGCATAAATTCCATAATTAGTATAATAATCGTCATTTTCCAAAGCAATATGGTATATCGAAAAATCACCTTCAACCTCATATGGTTTGGCACGGTCATCAATGTACGCCATCAAGCGATATTTTTCATCGGTTACATATAATTCTCCGAATAAATCCACGGTTTTTTCTTCTTGTTTCTGTGTTAACTTAGTCTCTAAGATTGAATGGCAACCAGTTATGATAAGGTCTTCATTTAATTCAGGATAATGATATTTAGAGCACCGATATAATCGGTTTTTAGTACGCTCATTATTTCCCGAATTGTATATTTTAGATGTGCCAATCATATCTACAGGTAAAAACCCATTTCTAAATGTTTTGACTAATGTTCCAGGTCGAATATTTTGAATGAGCATATATACCGTTTCGCCAAAATCATTCATACATAAAATCTTAGTGTCTTTTTTGAAACAAGGGACTGGGATAGGTGCCGACCCTGTATTCAAAGTAAGAGAATTGGTAATTATAGCACTTGATGCATCTGTAATTGTTAATGTATATGCCGTATTTGGAGTAGAAAAACTAGTTCCTGTAAAAGTGTATTGATTGATACTGTCAACATAAATGGTTTTAGCAGTATTGTCTAAAGAATATAAATTATTATTAAATCGATTATAAGTTAATCCCGATGCATTATTAGTAAATGAATTATTCGGATAAAAATTTGTTACACTACCATTTAAATCTACTCTAAATACAGTTTTTGATGCAGAACCTGTGGAAACATATAAATAAGTAGACCCATCAAACACAATACTTGCTGCATTTGGTATAGACCCAGCAATTGTAAATCCTTGCAAATTTAAACTAGCATCACATTTCCAAATACGACCATTTACTTGGTCTGCTACATATAAATTATTCGAATTATCACATACACATCCTCGTAATCCGGAAGTAGCGGCCGAAGATGTAGAATTAGCTATAATTGTGCCACCACTATTAAATTTAGTTATTGCAACTCCACCTGCGGTATTTACTACATATAAATTACCAGAACTATCAAATGCTATACCTCTAGGATTTGCTATACCTGCATTGGTAAATAGTGTAGGAGTTTCACTTGGACCAGTTACCTTATATATAGAATTACCACCTCCGTATGAATAATATAAATTAATATTTGAATTATCAAATGCTAAAAAAATAGGATTAGTTCCAGTCGTATTAGTATATGTGCTCACTACTCCTGCTGGTGTTACTTGACCAATTAACTGATTTGATGCATCGCCATAATAAATATTTCCAGTAGTAGCATTGCTTGTAAGATAATTTAAAGAAGCAATTGACGAATTAATTAGCGAACTAGTTAATACCGATTTTGAATTAAAAGTATAAGTCGATGTGGCCGGACTGGTTGTTAAACTAAATGAATTGATTTTTGGTAATATTAAACTTGCATTTGGTACTGTATATGTTATGGCATATGAAGTATTAGCAGTTCCATTATTACTGGTTATGGACGGCGTATAATTTAACGACATTTACACAGTAATATATTATATTATATAAATATAAATATTTTATATCTATAACCTAAATATCTAACAAATAAATCTATGGCCACGCATAACTTAAATCTTCAATCATATTCCTTAGTTGAATTATTAGGATTATTTGATATCCAAGCCGCCAATCAGATTTCCCAAGAAGACATTAAACGTGCCAAGAAAAAAGTACTGATGCTTCATCCCGATAAATCACGACTAACCCCCGAATATTTTCTATTTTATAAAAAAGCATTTGACGCTGTAGTCCAAATATATAATTCGCAAAACAGACAAAACCAAGTTATTGATGAAAATACGACTAAATATCGTCATCAGAATAACGAGGATCACAGTAAAACAACCGCCCAGCAAATCAATAAAAACATCAGTAAAATGTCATCCGGAGATTTCAATAATAAATTCAACAATTTATTCGAAAGTAATCAAATGAGCAATAAACCCGATCCAAGACGGAATGAATGGTTTACTAGTGAGACGGCCACTATCAACATTCCCGAAAAATCGTCCATTTCTTCTAAGAATATGGGCCAGGCTTTTGACCAGATTAAGCAAAATAATTCATCTTCTGGTCTAACTAGATACAGAGGTGTCCAAGATATGTATTCTGGAAATTCGGGGAGTGGATTATATGATGATTTAATGGATAATGACCAAGATGATGATAATTCGTCAACATACATTAGTAGCGATCCCTTTAGCAAATTAAAATATGATGATTTGCGAAAGGTACATAAGGATGAAACGGTGTTTGCAGTGAGCGAACGAGATTTTGACAAAATGCCGAAATATCAATCAGTCGACCATTTTAATCGGGAACGAGGAGCACAACCCTTGGACCCATTATCGAAAGACCAGGCACAACAATTATTGTCAGAGCAAGAACGATTGACCAAGGAACGGATGATTAAAAAAGAATATGAGGCGAATTTGAGGTCACAACAATTTGCCGAGAAGAATAAATCAGTCTTGGCGTCGTTCTTGTACCTCAAGTAGGGGAACCTACGGTCGCAATGCACTGCGTAGTGCACTGCGTAGTGCAGTCCTATGACCCCTCCCTTTGCGCACTATGTAATATATGAGGGAGGGGTCATAGGAGAGGGGGTCGTAGGGGTTGTTTCACTCACCCTACTACAGTTCAACAATCCCCAATTCATTCATTAACGTATTATTTTGACTAGACTTATAATCTGGCAAAGAACCATATCTTTCGCGTTTTAGTTCATCAATCTCTTGACGCATAGTTTGCATACATTCTTTCATCTCCATCATAAATTCTTGGAAACTTGACATATTCATTTGACCGATATGACCGATATGACTATTACTATTATTATTAGTATTACCTTGTCGTCGCATAGCCGATTTATATACGGGCTCTTCATTATCAGACCATCGCACATTCTTGGCAGGAGGTTCATTTGTAATATCTGCAAAAGGGAATTTTTGGCTTCTCACTGTGTGTTTTGACATTACTAAATCATCTTCTGAATTAGTAACATCATTTGACATAATCTCAACTTTTTTGAGTAAAACGGGTTCGATTGATACTGTTATATTTGGATTAATCGGTTTTGACTGACTATTGTCTATATTATCATATACTTTCATTTCAGCATCTCGTTGTGCCATGTGCTGTTTAATCAATTCTTCCATATTATTAATCGGTTCATCTGCTTTGATTTCTCTAAAATTGATTTCATGCTGAGGACCTCGTTTTAACATTTCGCCGTAATCTTTTTGTCTATTGCTAAATTCTTTGTTTAATTCTTCATGTTTTTGCTCTAAAATATAATCACGGGTAACTGCTTTTTGCTCCACTGAATTTGACGGAAATTGAATAACGGGTGGTTTGTTTTGCTTATTTATAGGCTGATTTATGGGTGCTAAATTGGCTGCGGGATTTATAGATGTAAATGAATTCGTAAAACTATCTCCTAATAATGATTGTCCACCTCCAATAAAAGATGAAATTGGATGTACGACGGGTTTCATTGCAGCCATTTCTTTAACTTTTTGCAACATATAAATAATAGTATCACGGTTCAATTGTTGCAATTCTTGGACAGACAATAGTTTGAATTTATTACTTTCATAAAATTGGTGAATGATTTCGCGAAACCATTCATCTTTCTTTATTGAAGTATATTCATTGAAATTTTGAAATAATGGGAGATTATTAAGATTATTCCAAATAAGTTTTTGATTTTCAGGGAGAATATAAAGAGACATTTATTAGCTGAATTACGTGGATAGAAGAATGTTTTAGATGAGACGCAAATTATCTATGTTGTGCGGACCTAAGACCCATCATTTACGCTAATGTAATTGTTTTTAGTGTTTTTGCTAATACTGGTTTTGTTGCAACTATAGGTGTTATTGGTACTATAGGTGTTATTGGTACTACAGGTTTTACTACAATTGGTAGTACAGGTTTTTGCAATTGATTTTGTGTAATATTTTTTGAATTACCATAAACAAAATCGTATACTTTTTCGGTCATTCCTTTCTGTCGCGAGATTTTCCCCGTCTGAATAGTGCGTAAATCTTCATCAGTTTGGTCCGAATAATACGATACCATTTTAGAAATTCCGTCTAAATCAAAAAACCCTTCAATTGGGTCTGGCCCTTTTATAACACGTATTTTAGTAGATAATTTGTTTGAATAATGAGGATAATAGAATAATGCACGCACTTTTTCCGTTTGTCCTCCCTTTTGTGATTTTTTTGACTTATGTAATTTATGATTTTTTCGTATTCGAGTAGTATTGTGTTTATTTTTTTTGGTTCGAGTCATTCAAAATTTATATTATTATTTTATGTATCTTATATTATACCGACAAAATAGGGAGTAGGTATGCATTGTGTAACTAGCGAAGGCTTTGCCCCTATCCACCTTAGTTGAAGTAAAGCGTCCTATATTTCCGTATATATTTGTCCGGAATACTTTTGCGCATAAACAGAGCAATTTTGTCATCCATTGTCATATTCTTTTGGAAATCCGTCTCTCCTGTCAAAAACGTAATAATAAAAAATAGTGAAAACATACCACACTCACCATCGGATAACTGATGGTCGTATTTATTTTTCAAGTATTTGAAATGAATAGGTTTGTCTAAAGATAAACCTTGTTTAATAACTTCATCTCTCAATTTATTAACTTCCGGTGGAATAGGATGCATCGCACTATCATAATAAAAAATGACTGCATTATCTAAATCGATAAACATCGAAATCCAATGCGAACCTGGTTCGTCATATTTGTCTAAATTAAGTGAAACCCCCAATTTGGTTTTGCCTTTTTCTAATAAATCTTTCAATGATAATTTACATAAATCTTCCCAAACACATCGCCCGCCTTCTTCTTTAATTTTGGTATCATAATTAATGGGAGATGACCCTAATAGTTTGAAATTCGAATGCGATTTTTCATATTGTTTCAGAACCGATTCTATATCGAAATTAGATAACCATTCATTCGGGTTTTTAATCCATTCAGCTGGTTTATCCGGTGCAAAAATTAATTCGTCGATTTGTTTGCGCAATTTGGCATCTTTTATTTGTTCGAGCCAACAATCTTCTTTTTTACATGATTGTAATTTTTGTCGGAATTCTTGGGCAATTTGTTGTGGATTTGTTGCTAAAATCTGATTATTTGGATGACTTTTATTGTATGAGTCTTTGATTTTTGCTAATGTATCTGGCGTATAACATGTGTCTGGACCTGCAGTTTTGCCTTTGACTGTGGGTGCACAGTTCATCTTAGTACTCGATGTATTATTTGGACTATTATTTGGACTATTATGTAATGAAGTCTTGGTCAATCCGAAGTGGAATAAATGTTTTGCTGGTATTTCTGGACGTTTTTTTCGCGCATTATATCTATGTGTAATTGAATTCTTGGATTTTTTAGTTTTTCTAGATGCATAATGACGACGTGTATGTTTAACCATTTAGTCTATTTTTATTTTATATATTATAATTTTGTACCTTATAATATACCTACAAATTAGGGGAACCGTAGGTCGCTACGCGGTCCTAAGACCCCTCCTTTATAAAAATAACTTAGAGATTATTGCTTAGAATAAAATGTAAGGGAGGGATCTTAAGGGTTTACGAAGTCAGCCCGTAGGTTCCCTTAACCTACAAAATTGATATCATTAAACATATTTTTATTTTTTGTATCCATCTAAACCATCTAACCCATCAATTCTATAAAATGGCAGAAACCCGTGAACTTGTCTCAGAACAAGAACCTCTATTGCCAAGATCTAGACCCATTCGCAGATGTGGTTATTGCCGCCAACCGGGACACAGTATCGGGAGTTGCGCGGATCCATCAATAACCGACAAACTCAACAACTTAGTCAAAGCCGCTGACTATTGTTTGGCATATCAACCTGCAGAATTATTTCTAAGAATTCGACTACGTGCATTGAGTTTACCAATATTGAAATCAGTAGCTCTTAAATTCGGCATTGGAGGTATACGAGGAACCCAATCTACTGTACGTGATACAATTCTGAGTTCTTTGACCGAAATCTTATATACAACTCCTAAAAGTTTACCGGGATACCAAGAACGCGCAAAAGCATCAATCGAGGCTCCAGAAAATGCTTCGGCTTTGGCTGAAATCGATGAACAATTAACACAATTATATATTCCAACAATTGAAAATGCTATTCGTAGTCATGATGCATATGATCCGTATTTTGTTAAACCGACGTGTCCTCGTGAACACGCACTGTATGATGAATTACTATTACCGCGTTTAGAGCAACGCAGACATTTCGTTCAACGCAGTTTGCAATATGCTCGTCAAACGTATAATCGAGCAAGAGATAATTTAGCTACTGCCCGCGAAGACTATCGACGTGTAGATGAAATGCACAAAAATACGGTTGCACGATTACCCCCCGGTAGAAATATGTTTAATATCAAGATGGTAATGGCGAAAACTGATGAGGCTACTGGTCCAGTTGCCAATACGATATTACCAAATGATAATCCAGTTGAATGTCCCATTTGTTATAATTTGACCCCGTGTCAAGATATGATTACGACCAATTGTTCGCACCAATTCTGCCAAGGATGTATCACTAAAACATTTGATACGGCCAAAGCAGCTATAAATAATTACGCGTCAACACTGAATTCTCGCAAAATAAAATGTGCAATGTGTCGCACGGCGACTACTACTTTAACATTTAATAATCAGGAGATTATGAATGCATTTATATAAAATGAACTTCCATCAATGGTTCAACGTCTTCATTATTACGATTTAATCTATTTATTGCATTACAAAATGATGTAAACATATTCGCAAAAAAATCATATACAGAGCCAAACATTATTATACATAATATATAGATTAATCTATGTATTATAATTATCCGTGTATTATTTTTTATTTGATTTATTCAATGGTCCTCGCATAAAAAAACGGTCCATTGTAAATGTTTGAGTAATTTGACTATTAGTTCGATTATTTGGTGCAGGTGGTACGAAAAAAGGTGTGGGAGCTACAGGTTCTTGGTCTAAATCATCGTCCAAATAAAAATCAGATACAGAATTCGCAGGTTCATCCATTATTGCGGGGAATAACACGTCGTCATCATTATATTCTTGGTTATTCGCGGCTTGGATACTGTCCGTCATTTCTTTCATTTCTAAATATCTTATCAAAACTTTGGCATATGTTTCGAAGGCATTTGCAACTTCTGTACTGCATTTATTATTGGCCGGATTATTGATTAAACTACATGTTATATTAACCATTTGGCGTTTATGTTTCTCGCAATTGTCCAAGAATTCTTGGTATTCAGCGAACTTCTGGGGTTCACTCTTGGACAAGTACTTTTGGTAATTGGTTTTGTTTAACAATAATTCTAAAGTAATCTTGTCTACAAAGGCATTAGAACTATTAAGTACATTTGAATTATATGTCGACACTGTATCACTATCACTATTGGAAGATAATACTAAATCGTCTACTTCTGTATTATCCGTTAATATATTTTCCATTCTAATAATATTACTATTGATAATAATATTATTATATACCGATGAACATTTAAATCCGCACACCCACCAAAGGTGGATGCACGTTTTAATTGATATATCGGTAACGTTGCCATTGAAACATATAAATAGCACGCCAACGGCGTGCGAATTTAAATCTTCAATGGTGTAAATACCATAACCAATTCACATATACATTGGCATAACTCGCGTCTTTCTTATCTTTTTATGGAAATTGAAAGAATTATTTAAAGTTTTATCCAAAGGTTTATTTTTTTCAAAATTATGAATGTCTAAAAGTATAGGTGTTATTCCTTTTTCATCTAAAGCATAATTATATATATTTTGGTCTCTCTTTAATTTGTATTTC
>Ga0214919_10001894_pt1 | contig 33581 bp, 26 predicted proteins | sample LL1503_MetaG_FD_177994 | JGI IMG/M metagenome (GOLD analysis project Ga0214919, IMG submission 177994) | Freshwater microbial communities from Lake Lanier, Atlanta, Georgia, United States - LL-1503 | ecosystem: Environmental > Aquatic > Freshwater > Lake | place: USA: Georgia | collected... | reverse complement strand
TCTGCTACTGTCATTGACCAAAATGGCTGTTCAGATGCGGATACTATTGGGCTTAGCATACTTCCCCTTTTCAATACTTTTATTGTTGATTCATTTTGTGTAGGAACGACGTTTAATTTTAACGGGACAATTATTAATGGAGCAGGAACGTATTTAGATTCTCTGCAAGCACAAAATGGCTGCGATTCTATTATCCATTTAACCTTGTCAACACTTTCGCTCCCAGTTGTTACGGTAAATAATGCATCAATTTGTGAAGGAGAATCAGCCACGTTGATTCCTCTTGGTGCCCTTAACTACATTTGGACACCAGCTATTGCACAAAATTTTGATGGTAGTATTTTAGTGGTTCCTTCTAATACAACCGTTTATCAAGTAATTGGTATTAATCAAAATGCTTGTGTTTCCTTGCCTCAAAATGCCACTGTAACGGTTTACCCAAATCCATTAGCCGACTTTTATTTTAATCCCCAAGTTATTTCAATGGGGGATCCAACTGGACACATTATTAACTCTTCCTTAGGCGCTGTATCTTATACTTGGTCTATGGGGGGACTTAGTTTTATTGAAAATCAACTAGAATTTGACTATACTTTTCCTTTTACAGAGGGTTTTCAAAACGTTTCTTTGGTGGCTGAATCTGTATTCGGATGTCTCGATTCTATTAGTAATTCCATACAAATAACCAATGATTTTTCTGTCTATGTCCCTAATACATTTACCCCGGATGGTGATGAACACAATCATGTTTTTCAACCCATTTTTTCTGGTGAGGTAGATCCTGCAAGTTATGGATTTTGGATTTATAATCGTTGGGGTGAATTAATCTTTGAAAGTCATGACATTCATGCGTTTTGGGATGGGAATTATGGTGACTGTAAAGCGCAAGTGGGCGTTTATTCCTTCATTTTATCATACAGCGCGAGTGCTAGCCCTGATTTAAAAACATTTACAGGAAGTGTTTCTTTATTATGGTAGCGTGTAGTTGCATTTGATGCTTTATTCATTAATATTAAGTAGGATTGATTATTTTTGTGCTCTACTTCTCCTGAATGAAATTAATACGACTTTCTTTTTTCCTGATAATTTTTCTTTCAACGGTTTCTTATTCCCAAAATTTATCGCAAGGTGATGGGATGATAATGGGGAGGATTGTTAATTCGATCAATGATAAATCCATGGAATATGTCACGGTTCGATTATTCTTGGAAAAAGATTCTAGCCTGTTAACCGGTATTTATTCAGATTCAGAAGGTAAATTTTTATTTGATAAACTAGTGCCAGGAGCCTATTATGTGAAATTTTCATTCGCTGGATTTTTAGCAAACAGTAGTGAAAAACTTACCATTACTTCAAATCTCAAAGTTTTGAATTTGGGAACAATCTCTATGGAGCTTGATAAGACCTTGCAAATTGGTCAAGTAGATGTGGTAGGACAAGCAAGTATATTAAGTGCAGGCATTGATAAAAAAGTGTACAATGTCGCAGAAGATATGTCCGTGAAAGGAGGAACAGCCAACGATGTCCTGAAAAATATTCCGTCGGTGGATTTAGATCAAGATGGCCGAATTATGCTACGTGGTGATGGAACTGTTACAGTATTAATTGATGGGCGACCTAGTTCCTTGTCTGGTGGTAATGGAAAAACGCTGTTGGATGCCCTTCCTGCTGGATCGATTGAAAGAATTGAAATTGTAACCAATCCTTCGGCTAAATATGATCCTGATGGAACATCGGGAATCATTAACATAGTACTTAAGAAAAATAAATTAAAAGGATTTAATGGTTTATTAAACGCAAATTTAGGTTCAGGTAATTTAAAAGGTGGTAATGTGGCTGATGGTGGATTCTCGCTTAGTTATCGGAATTCATTCTATAATATTTATGGTTCCTACAATGGTCGCTACCTAGATGGGTATCGAAACAACACGTCTTACATCCGGCAAACTTTTATCAATGACTCCATTTCTATATTAGATCAAAATCGCACAGGTACTGATTTAAATGCTGGAAATACCGCTAGATTTGGCGTTGATTTTACGCTCAAAAATAGAAAGTCAATTTCTTTCTCTTCTACAGGAAGCGCAGGAAGGAGGGATAGAACCGGAGATTTGTGGAATGGCGTAAAAGATTCGAAGGAGGCCCTACTTTCATTAGGAAGAAGAGAATCCTATGATCCTTCTCAACAACATAATTATGACTTCAATGCTAACTTTAAGCAAGATTTTAAGGATAGCCGTGGAAGTTTTGTTCTAGATGCCAATCAATCGATTGGTATGGAATCGATTCAAGGATATTATTTACAACGTTATTATAGCCTAGATTCAGTGTTGGATGGGTCATTGCCTTTGATTCAGCGACTATTTAACAAAGAGAAAAATAATATCACTTCCATTCAAGCTGACTTTACTTACTTATGGCCAGCTAAATTAATGCGCTCTGAATTTGGTGCAAAAACAATAATTCGTAAGCAAGAAGTGAATACGTATTCTGAAACCTACGACCCAATAGCTCTTTCTTATTTCCCAGATACATTAGCTAATTTTCTTTATCGATATAATGAGAAAATTTTTAGCGCTTATGCTATTTTTGGGCAACAATTAAAAAAGTTTAAGTACCAAGGTGGGGTGCGTTTAGAAAAAGCATATCAAATTCCATATTTAGTATCGGATTCTATTAAAATTGTCAATGATTACTTCAATTTTTTTCCATCCGCTCATCTTAAATATTCCTTAACTCCAAAATCTGAAATTGGATTAAGTTATAGTCGGAGAATTACACGTGCTTCCTCTGGTGATTTAAATCCCTTTACTGCTTATTCTGATCCCTTTAATTTACGACGTGGTAATCCATATTTACAGCCTGAATTCATTAATTCGTATGATTTAGCCTATTCGTCGGAAGGTACTAAACTGAATTTCTCTGCTGCTATCTTTTATAGGCATACGGTAAATGCGATTTCTCGGATTAAAGTGTTTTATGATGATAACTCTTCTGCGGTTACATTTGCTAATATTGGCCAATCACATAGTTTCGGAACTGAATTGATTGCCTCTTATAAACCGACAAAATGGTGGCGAAATACCCTTTCAGCTAATATTAATTACCTTCAATATCAAACCTCTAATGCCAATTGGAATCGAAATGGGTTCAATTGGAATGTTAAGTACATAGGTTCGGTTGATTTTTGGAAAAAAACCGCCACGCTTCAATTAAATGTTAATTATATTGCTCCTAGAATTACGGTGCAGGGTATTGCACAGCGAAAAGGATCGGTAGAATTGTCGTTTGATAAAAAGTTTAATGATGGCAAATGGACGGTTGGAACGCGTGTGTCAGATATATTTAATCGTCAAGGTTTTTATATGGAAGTCAATCAACTTAATATTTATCAAGTCACCGAATTTAAATGGTTGACAAGGCGTGTTTATTTAACGGTTGCGTATAAATTTGGAAAGTTGGAAATGGGAAATAAAAGTAAAGTACCTGGCTCAGAAGGTAATGATCTATAATTATCAATAATTTCTTTTATGTCAAAAAAAAATAAAAGTCTTGTAAACGTTGTTTATTCAACGAATCCAAATTTTGAATACCAATCGAGTAATAATGAGGAACAAGAAACCTTAGAACTAGGTTTGCAAGCGCTTTATGTTTCGATAGACAGAAAACAACGTGCAGGAAAAGAAGTGACGCTTATTGAGGGTTTTATTGGTTCATCGGATGACTTGAAAGAACTAGGCAAGGCACTTAAATCTAAATGTGGTGTGGGCGGTACTGTGAAAGATGGGGAGATTTTAATTCAAGGAAATTTTAAAGATAAAATTTTTGATTATCTCATCAAAGAAGGGTACTCAAAAACAAAGAAAAAAGGGGGGTGAGAGGTTTTTTTTCATTCCTATCGTTTCTTCAGTTCGTTCTTTACTGAAAGAAATTCCTGCTTAAGTAAATATAATTACTAATTCATAGGAACTATTTCTAACTAAGATCTTTCAGTAATTTGTCGGTTTCATTTTGTGAACTAAGTTTTTATACTTATTTTTAAAGACAATTTAAGAAATCTAACATTATGAAAAAATCGGTACTTTTTATCACGCTATTCTTTTTTACTCAACACCTTTTCGCTCAGACATTTGATGCGGGCTTTTTAGATGGAAGAATAATGTTTCAATTAAAAGGAGACATTTATCCTAACCAAAGTAAAGTGGGTCAAATCGATCCAAATGATTATTCTTTAGTGGAAGAACTAAGCCAATACCCCGAATTAGCTGCTTTGTTGGAAGGGGTGGAGATTAGTAAAATTGAAAGACCAAGTTATTACACGTATCGTCCCTCATTAATGAATATTTACCGTATTTATTTTACGGATTTTGAGAAAGCTGAAGAATTAATTCGTAGACTAAATACACTATCAAATATTGTTTTTGCTGAAAAAGAACCACTTTATAAATCTGATTTTGTTCCTAATGATACCTATCATACAGGAACAGATAAATGGTATCATACACTTGTTGGATCTGAAGCAGCATGGAATATTAGTTTAGGTCGTAATCAGGTTAAAGTGGCTATTGTAGATAATGCGGTGTATTCAGTTCATAATGATTTAACGGTATTTAAACAATATGATGTGGCTGATAATGATTTTAATGCAGCGCCCCCTTTAACTTATGCACAAGATAATGGATGGTCACACGGAACGCATTGTGCTGGTTTAGCAACGGCAGATATCAATAATGCAACAGGTATTGCATCGATTGGAGCAAATGTTGAATTGATTGGTGTTAAAACGACACCAAATAGTGCAACGAATTCAGGAAGTGTTTGGTATGGTTATGCCGGCGTCCAATGGGCTTGCCAAAATGGAGCTCATGTTGTTAGTATGTCTTTCGGTGGTCCAACCAATTCTGGAGCAATGCAAACGTTGATAAATGCCTATCCAGAAGTGGTCTTTATGGCTGCTGCTGGTAATGATGGAAACACGACTGTTCAGTATCCTGCAGGATATGCTAATGTGATTGGTGTGGGGTCAGTAGATTTTAATGACAGCCGTTCAAGTTTCTCTAATTATAATGGCGCAACCGCATATGTTGACATCGCTTCGCCAGGTGGATTTTCATATGGTGGACTACAAAGTACCGTTTATTCAACAACTGGTAATACCTATGCAAAAATGAGTGGTACCTCTATGGCAACGCCTTTTGCGGCTGGTTTAGTTGGATTAATGTTAAGTGTTAATCCTAGTTTATCCCCGGCTCAAGTATTAAGTTGTTTGCTTTCTTCTGGCACAGTAATAAATCAAAATATTGGTCCACGGATTAACGCATTAGCGGCCCTTCAGTGTGCTACTACAGGTTTAATAGCAGGAAATCCAATTCCTAACTTTTTTGGAATTTCAACTACCATTATTGAAGGGGATTCGGTTCAATTTTATGATAATTCGGCAAATGGAGGTAATGCTATTACTTCTTGGCAATGGAGTTTTCCTGGTGGAACTCCTGCTACTTTTAATGGACAAAATCCACCAATGATAACTTACGCTACTGCTGGAGTTTATAATGTTTCTTTAACGGTAACTAATTCTCAAACGAATGTCACCAAAACGAAAAACAGTTATATTACGGTAAATATTGCTCCTTATGGAAATTGGATTATTCAAAACTCTGCCTTTTCGCAAGCATCTCGCGGTATAAATCATATATCTATCGTGGATCAAAATGTAATTTGGGCAACTGCTTACGATGGCAGCGGAGCGGCAGTAAATGTGCAGCAATTTACTAAGACAATAAATGGTGGTACAACATGGACGCCAGGAAATATCAATTTGGGCAATGCTGGATTGGGAATTTCTATGATTCACGCACTTAATTCAACTACGGCTTGGTTAGCAGCTTATCCGAATGCAGCTGGTCAAGTTGGAGGAATTTGGAAAACTACGAACGGAGGAACCACTTGGACGCGTCAAAATACGGCTACCTATAATAATGCCTCTTCATTTACCAATGTCGTTTATTTTTGGAATGCGAATGAAGGGGTGTGTCAAGGTGATCCAATAAACGGAGATTTCGAAATTTATCGTACGATGAACGGCGGTACAACATGGACCTTGGTTCCAGGTGCGAACATCCCAAATCCGAATGCTGCCAATGAATATGGCTACGTTCGACAGATTGAAGTAGTGGGGGATAACGTTTGGTTTAGTACGAGTAAAGGTCGAATTTATCATTCTACCAATCGAGGTGCCAATTGGGTGGTCTATTCCACACCTGTATTGGATTTTGGTGGGGGAGTTACAACAAATATGAGTGCTAATTTCTCGTTTAGTTCGCCAACTGATGGAATAATTGTTAACGTGAATGCGAACGTATATAAAACGAACAATTCAGGCGCCACTTGGACAACTGTTACCCCTGTTGGGACTGTTTTTACAAGTGGTTTGTGTGCTGTGCAAGGCACAAATACTATTTTCTCAACAGGTTCGGCAGCTGGTGGTTCGGGTTCATCTTATAGCCTTGATGCAGGTGTAAATTGGACAACCATCGATACAGATCAACATTTATATGTAGATTTTATTAACCCATCAATTGGTTGGTCTGGTTGGTTTAATACAAATGCTACTCAGAATGGGATGTGGAAATGGAATAATTTATCCAGTCCTCTTACTGTTGCCTTTAATGGAAGTCCAACAAATGTTTGTGTAGGTGATACAATTGCATTTACGGATCTGACTACAGGTGGAACTATCACAAGTTGGAATTGGAGTTTTCCTGGAGGTTCGCCATCGGTGTCTACTTTAGCTAATCCTTTTGTTACTTATGCAGCGCCAGGAACTTATTCAGTTTCTCTTACGGTGTCTGATGGTACTTATTTAAGTTCGTATCAGGATAGTGCGTATGTGGAAGTGTTTGTCCTTCCGTCTGCGCCATCTGTTATCACAGGAAATTTAAATCCATGTCCTTTTACAGTTGAAAATTATGCTGTTTTATATGTTCCCAATGTATTTTATTCTTGGACTCTTGCCCCAGGATGGCTTGGTACGAGTAGTTCAAATACAATCAATGTGACCTTAGATAATACGTCTGGTCCGCTTTCAGTTACGGCGGATAATGTTTGCGGAAACAGTGCTCCATCTACTATAAATATTGCTATTGCCCCTTCTCCTGTAGCAGCTTTTAGTTTTAATTCAGTTGGTGGCAATACTACATTTACCAATACATCCATAAATGCAACAGGGTATTTTTGGTCTTTTGGTGACGGTGGCACATCTACACTTCAAAACCCTACTCACTTGTATACTTCTTCGGGTAGTTTTAATGTCGAACTTATCGTGACAAATGCTTGTGGTGATGCTGATACATTGGTTCAAGTTGTCGGAATAGCAAGTCTTAATGAGCAAAATTTAAATACCGCTTATTCGATTTATCCTAACCCAACGAAAAACACCATCCTTGTTGCTGGATTGCCACTTAGCTTAAAGGGAGAAAAAATTACCTTGTTTGATATTGCAGGTAGAAAAGTAAGTGAGAAAGTTATCACGCAAGAAAATGAATTTATTGATTTGACTTCTTTTAAATCAGGGATTTATCTACTGAATATACTTGGAGAATCTACTAGAGTAATAAAGGAGTAAAGTTTTCTGTGTTGGTATTTTAGGATAAAATTTGGCAGACTGGTGCTTGATACAGCTCTTTAAATAAACTGTTATATCGAAGTGAGAATGCAGAGCTGGAGCTAACCGTCTAATTTATGCAATTATTTTTTTCTTATTAATATAGGTAATGCAAAGTTTGCTGATCCAATTATACTAAACCAAAGTAGATTTATCCATGATATAATTGAATACTGTGGACATAATAGTGCGTATTTTATTTCACCAACGGTTCTATCATCGACCATACATGGAATAAATTGAAGTATTATTACATTGCATACAGAACCCAACATTACTAGACCAAGTAATTGTTGTAATTGTCTTAATCTTTCATAAGGAAAAATAAGGCCAATAACAATCATTACAATTGCTAAATAGTCGAGCGACTTGATTACAAAGAAAAATAGCGCAAGTTGATTAGTCGTTTCTGTTTTTTCTAGGGAACAGGTGCAAGCGTAGACATATAAAGAAACCAATATTACTGTTGCAATTAATACAAACAGTGTTTTATCATACCATGTTAATTCGTCAAACTTGGGTTTATATTTGTTGATGATCATGCGATTCATTGCATATAACTCGTTAATATAGTTCCAAGGCTAATACTCTCTTTAGTTAATTTTTTTTATAGCTGTTAGGATCTTGTAATCTTCCATTTGAATGTCTTCACAATGAATGATGTATTTCGCTTTTCAAGCTTTATTACGCCAATAAAAACAATTTTAAAACTTGGAAGATTTTAATTTGGTAATCAATTCAATAGTTTCACACATGTTAGAGTAGGCAAAAACAAATTCGTTAATGCCTTTTTCAGCGTTAAAATGAATTCCACTCATTCCGTCGCCTTGTTGTTCATCATACGACCAGGAACCTTTATTGAAATAAATAGATGTACTCACTCCGTCAATCTCACGATCTTTTTGCTTGGGATCGACAGGAAATTTGCCTGCCATATTATCGTTCCATATTGATTTTTCATCCGTATACCATTTTTTTGAAAAATCTCCATTGTGTTTTAATGTGGCTACCCATACTCCCTTTTTGTTTTTTTCAACTTTGGTAACCGTAACTTTAATTGTCTCTTTAGTAATCTTTGGATCCGATGCCTTTTCAACCATTTCACCTGTTTCCTGATCGAAGTAACAATTAACTGTTTCGATGCGTTCCTGCACATAGGTTAATTCATTCCCGACTAAAAAGAAGGGTTTACAAAATCCAGGAATACCGGATAGGGAGTCCACCACTTCCATACTTTCCGATTGTAGGTTGGTAGTATCTTTTTGCTCTTTGTTATCGGTTGTTGGTTTTTTTGATTCATTATTACCGCCACATGAAGTTCCAAGTAATACAAGTGCTGAAAAAAGGAATGGATGTATTTTATTCATATTGATTTGTTTAATTTAGTATAAAGATAATACAATTGATTCGGAATGTAAATCTTTTGTTTCCATTTTTATCAGAAAGCTAAAAAAATATTGATTCAAAATCCTTTCCTATCTCATTGATTATCAAAGCACTTTTATATATTTCGCTTTGCACGCTTCGAAACAAGGGTAAATAAGAATTAATGTGTCGCCGCTTACTTCATACTTGATTATTAAATTTTGACACGTAGCAGAAATTATCGTAGAATCAATTTCTGAATAAGTGCCAGATGTACTTGTATTAGATTCAATAGACATATCGCAGATTATTCCATTGGAATTAACATTTCCATTGGTGTGGAAGACTAAATTTTTATCGCTATTTACTACATTGAAGACACCACTTCCATTTCCTGGATCCATCAACACTTCTTTTAATTCCCAAGTACCAATCAAGGAACCTCTATCATTTTTCTTGCACGAAGTAAGGAAGCTTAAGAGTACTATAATTGCGAATGATATTTTCATGGTATTTAATCAGTTAATGTTTTAGCTAAAATAAACAAAAAAAAAGAGCGACTAATGTCACTCTTTTTTGCTTGGAGAGGTTGTTATTATTGCTTAATAAATGAAAGCGTTTCATTCGAATTTTCGGAAACGATCTGAACTAAATAATGACCGTTTGTTAATTGATCAATTGCTATTTTCGCAAAACCATTGTTTACTTGTCCGTTAACCAATTCTCGTCCGGACATATCCATTATCTTGTAGGCGAAGTTGGTAATATTTCCTGTAATAGAAATGTTATCAGCACTAGGATTTGGGTATAGCTTGAATTGGTTCATACTTGACTCATCAATTCCCCATAACATCGTGTTGACATTATAAGTAGTGTTGGTTATGATAGGAGCATTCCAATCAAAATAAATATAGGCCGTATTTTCAATGGTACTTCCAACGATATTTCCAAAGTTTTCCTCTATTCGGTAAACCAAATGCCCATGACTTGCAGGTTCGTTGCTCGTTGAGTCAGCTAACATGATATTAGGGTATTCAAATCGTAGAACGCCGTTCCCCATATTTACTACTTGCATGTTGTGAGAAGATTCCAATAAAGTGAAAGTTGACCAATTCAAATTGGCATCCAAGGTATCTAGAATGTAGATATTCTGTGCAGGAGCTGTTCCTGTATTTTGAAATTGAATGGTATAGGTTAAAGCATCGGTTAAACTTGCGTCTATTTGTTCCGAAGGAATGGCTATTGTTTCGTAGATGTCAGGTCTTCCAACCACTTTATCATTTGGATCATAACTGTTACCAACGATTTGTAAAAGTGACCCATTGTTATTTAAATTAGAACAATCAACTATATTTCCAGCAGGAGTAATTGTGGATGTAAAGAAATGTTGTGATCCATTTGCTATACCTGCAGGAACGTTAAAGGTAATTAAGTCTGACATAGAGAAAGAAGCCGCAGCTGAATTTAAATTCCATGTAATTGTATTGCCACTTATTACATATCCTGGATTAGCGATTGAGCCAGTATTTACAGTGACTCCAGCTGGATAAGTTAATGTTAATGTATAGGGACCAACTGGTCCAGGACCGTAAGATCCCCAATTTAAATGAAAATAGGCAGTCGTGTTTTGATAGTATCCGATCCAAGGAGTTACAGTACTCCATAAATCAGCACATAAATTGGCGCCACCTCCGCAATTTACTGCGAAAAACCCAGGGTTTGGTGTCGGAACATTCATACCCACAAGGGTAATGATATTATTTGTCATTGTATAGCCGTTATACGTTAACCATTGTTGGTTAATTACTCCAATTACATAATTTGTGTTTGAAATTGGTCCGCAATAGATAAAGTATCCGTTGGTATCAGTGTAAACAGTTACATTTAACGGTCCACCAATTGCATTTTGTGAATAGAGTAACACAGGTGCCCCAGAAATAGGAGCTTCGTTTGGATCCATGGTGCCATTTCCATTTGCATCACAGAATACTAAGCCTGCGTAGCAATTGGTATTTCCAGGGTTGTTTCCACAGTTAATAGGGAAATTGCTAACTGCAGGCGGAATGCCTAGGTTGCACCCTACATTGATAATTGTTTGAAGGTTTTGGTTGCCTGTATAACCATTTGATGCCATCCAATTCGAGTTTACAGATACTATTGATGGTTGTCCAACAGTTCCAGGATATGAAATGGTATAATAACCAGAGTTATTTGTATATCCAGTGTAAGTAGTTCCATTGGATACGATGTTTACAGGTGCATTTATTAATGCAATGTCTCCAGCATTAAAACTGCCATTTCCATCGGTATCACAAAATACTTGTCCACCCATACACATATAATTATTCCCCCCACAACCAATCGTATAGTTGATGGTGTCAATTGCAAATGTTTGGTTAGCTGGATTATAGACTGTTATAGAAATAGGAAATGTTCCTGAGGAAGCAAAAGTGTGACTTATTGGCGGATTGAAATTAATTAGGGTTCCTGAAGTTGATGTTCCAGCACCATGTGTGGTTGTTGCACCATCACCCCAATTAATTTGAACTTGAAACTGAAATGCAGTAAAGTTATTTCCTATAATTACGTTTTGAATATCTGCTGGGACGGTTCCTGCAAAAGAGGCAGTTGTTTGAGCAGAAAAGCTCATTGTGATGGTTGAATCACAACTTAATGTGGTACTTGTGTTTGTTTGCGTTATACCTGTTATGGCATAGCCTACAACTTGTGCCTGATAAAACGAGGTGGATAGTAAACAAAAAGCGCCGATTAGGTTAAAAAGTAGATTTTTTTTCATGATTTTATTTTAAAATATGAACTTCAGACGTAAAATAAAGACTTAAGTTGCTTCATTTTATCATTAGCTAGTTAATATGTAAATATACATAATAGTTACTACTTATTGTATTTCTTGACTATCTTTGAAAATTCATAAATTCGATAGTAATAATGATAGATAAATCGATTGATAAAGCCCTTTTAGCTGATTTTGGCAATTTAGAATTGTTAGCAAAACAAGTGGTGGAGGGTTTTATTACAGGGCTTCATAAAAGCCCCTTTCATGGCTTTTCTGTAGAATTTGCTGAGCATCGCATTTATAATCCGGGTGAATCTACTCGGCACATCGATTGGAAGCTTTATGGAAGGACGGATAAGTTGTTTACAAAAAAATATGAAGAAGAAACCAACCTACGTTGCCAACTTCTTATTGATTGTTCCAGTTCCATGTTCTTTCCGAAGGATGCTAAATTGACAAAACTGATCTTTTCAGTATATGCAGCAGCTAGCTTGATTGAATTGCTCAGAAAGCAGAGAGATGCAGTAGGTCTTACCATTTTTTCGGACAAAATACATGTTAATTCTCCTGCAAAATCAAGTACTGCCCACCATCGTTTTTTGTATTCCGAAATGGAGAAGTGGTATATGAATTATGATGAAAAGGAAAAAAGAAGCACTGATACTATACAAACTTTACATGATATTGCGGAACTCAGTCATAAACGAAGTTTGATTATTCTTTTTACGGACCTATTAGGTGATTCAGATCGAATAGAGGAAATGTTTCAAGCTTTGAATCATTTAAAACATAACAAACATGAGGTGGTTGTATTTCATGTCACTGACTCGAAAATGGAGTTGGATTTTGAATTAGATAATAGGCCCTATCAATTAATAGACATGGAAACAGGTGAAAAAATGAGAGTCCAACCTGCTGAAATAAAAGAAAAATATGTCCAAGGAATTCGTAAATACATGAATGAAATAAAACTTAGATGCACCGATTGTAGAATTGATTTTGTGGAGGCAGATATAAATGAGGGATATAACCCAGTTTTAGTGAATTATTTGCTGAAAAGAGAAAAGATGTTTTAAAGAGTTTACTAAGCTCAATACTAAATACTATTTTTGTTAAATGCTATCTGTAGAACAAATAATGGCGCCAATTTTCAATGAAATGGTTCAATTCGATGAACATTTTAAGGAAACAATGCGGTCCAAAGTGCCATTGCTTGATAAAGTGACGCAATATATTGTGAAGCGCAAAGGGAAGCAAATGCGGCCCATGTTTGTTTTTCTAACAGCAAAAATGTTGGGGGAAATTGGTGAAAAGACATACGATGCCGCTTCATTGGTTGAGTTGCTGCACACTGCCACCTTAGTGCACGATGATGTGGTCGATGATGCCAATGAAAGAAGAGGGTATTTTTCTGTGAATGCCTTATGGAAAAATAAAATTGCCGTGTTGGTGGGGGATTACATGCTTTCAAGAATTTTATTGTTATCACTCGAAAAAGAAAATACAGAACTGCTTAAGATTGTAGCTAGATCTGTTCGAGAAATGTCGGAAGGTGAATTGCTTCAAATTGAAAAAACGAGGCGCTTAGATATTACGGAGGATATTTATTTTGAAATAATAAAGAAAAAAACAGCCTCCTTAATTGCAACTTGTTGTGAAGCAGGGGCGATTAGTGTTGGAGAAAATTCTTGGGCTGAAACAATGTTCTCTTTTGGTGAATTAGTTGGAATTGCATTTCAAATTAAAGATGATATTTTTGATTACGGTTCTCCTGATAAAATTGGTAAGCCTACAGGTATTGATATCAGAGAACAAAAGATGACGCTTCCGTTTATTTATGCTATAAATAATGCTTCTCAGGCGGATCGAAAAGTATTAACGGATATTGTTAAGTATAAAAATGATCAATCTGAAGCCATTGATCGCGCGATTGAAATAGTTATTCATTCGGGAGGGATTAAATATGCACACGATAAAATGCTTTATTATGGTAATAAAGCACTCGACTTATTAACCGAAATTCCGAATTCTGAGGCGAAACAATCGCTGATTGGTTTGGTGAATTATACAATGAATAGAGAAAAATGAAAAAAATAGTTACTTGCTTGTTGTTGTTAGGATTAGTGTTTGCTTGTCAACAAAATAATGAGGACCTTGTTAAACCGACTTATAAAAAAGAAAACTTAGTGGAGGTCAAGAATGGTATTTATACAGAATGGTATCCCGGTAAGAAAAGTAAAAAATTTGAAGGGGCACAAGATGAAAAATATCGCCGTAATGGTAAGTGGACTTTTTATTCTGAGGGTGGTAATGAACTCTCCATTACTTTTTATTCGCATGGATTAAAAGATGGCTTTACAATTGTTAAATATCCAAGTGGTAGAATGCATTATCGAGGTGAATATCGAAATGATACGATTGTAGGTGTGTGGACAACCTACGACGAAAATGGGAAAGTGACCAATGAGAAGGATTATGGCTACAGCGGGAAATGAGTAAAATTTCATCATTTGTAATTGAGGAAATCATGCAAACATCTCGTATTGAAGAGGTGATTGGGGAATTTGTACAGCTAAAACGCGCAGGTTCTAATTTGAAGGGATTGAGTCCTTTTACGGATGAAAAAACTGCGTCATTTGTCGTCTCTCCAGCTAAGCAGATATTTAAATGTTTTTCTACTGGAAAAGGTGGGACAGTTGTTTCTTTTCTAATGGAAAAAGAACATTATTCTTATCCTGAGGCATTAAGATGGCTAGCTGAAAAATACGGTATCGAAATTCCAAATGATGTTGCTCCCACCGCTGAGGAATTAGCGCAAAATACCGAGAGAGATAGCTTGTTCATTATTAATGAATTTGCGCGTGAATATTTTGCGAAAAATTTACTCCACTCGGAGGAAGGACAGGCAATTGGCTTGTCTTATTTTGAAGAACGTGGATTTAGAAGGGATATCATTGAGAAGTTTCAGTTGGGTTATTGTCTCAATAAGGCCGATGATTTTACAAAAACAGCTTTAGGAAAAGGATACAAATTAGAATACCTTGAATCGGTAGGTCTAACAAAATCAAAAGAGGAAAAGAAGTTTGATTTCTTTCGTGGAAGGGTTATTTTTCCTATTCAGAGTATCTCAGGAAGGGTCTTAGGTTTCGGTGCTCGTACCTTGCAAAATGATAAAAAGATCGCTAAGTACTTTAATTCCCCTGATAGCATCGTTTACAATAAAAGTCAAATTTTATATGGACTTTTCTTTGCGAAAGGTGATATAACCAAGTATGATGAATGCTTGTTATGCGAGGGGTACACAGATGTAATTAGTATGCATCAAGCTGGTATTCAAAACGTTGTTTCATCTTCTGGGACTTCACTTACCAAAGAACAAATAAAATTAATTAGTAGATATACTAAAAATATAACGATTCTTTTCGACGGGGATGCCGCAGGAATTAAAGCTTCATTTCGTGGCATCGATTTAATTTTGGAGGAAGGAATGAATGTGAAGGTGGTGCTTTTTCCTGATGGCGAAGATCCAGATTCATATGCGAAGGGCCATAGTAGGGATGAAACAGTGCATTTTTTAGCAGAAAATAAGAAAGATTTTATCACCTTTAAAACATCGGTATTGTTGGCAGGAGGTCAAAATGACCCACTACATAAAGCCAATATGATTAAAGAAATTATTCATTCTGTTTCATTAATTCCGGATCATATAACCAGAAGTATTTACGCTAAAGAAATAGCGACGCATTTTGATATTGCTGATGATATGGTTAGTAATGAGTTAATACGCTTGCGGAAAAACATTCTTTCCAAAACGATGAACGAACCGATTTTTCGAGATTTGGAAGTGCAAAACACAGCTGCGCCTAGGCAAATTCTTCAAGAAAAGAAAACGGTATTAATTTATGAATTAGAATTGATTCGAATCATGTTGCAATTTGGCACCCGTGAAATCGAAACATTGGTTGGCGAGGAAAATGAAGCTCGAAAATTGACTGTAGTTGAGATGATTTGTCATGAATTAACAAATGATGAGTTGAGTTTTCAAGACCCATTTTGTCAGGAAATTCATGGTTTATTTGTCCAAGGAATAAATGAGGGAATTATCTATTCGGTCTCCTATTTTCAAAATTTGGAGGATCAAAAATTGGTTAATTTTATTAGTAATTTAGAAACCCTGGAGTCAGAATTAAGTCCTAATTGGATCCTAAAATTTAATATTTTTACCAAGACAGAAGAAAAAGATTTACTTCAAACTGTTTCCAATTTATTATGTAATTTTAAATACAATAAAGTGAATGAACATATTTTATCACTTCAAGATAAATTAAAGAACCCCGCTCTTTCAAATGAAAATATGATGGATATCTTAGCGGAGCAAATGGCATACGAACAGGTTAAAAAAGTACTAACGGGTCAACTGGGCCGCATTATTCTAAAATAAGATGTTGAGTAGAACTATTTTTCAATTAGGTCCCTTTAATATATGTTTTTGGAACATCGTTTTTTTGACAATTATCTTTCTTGTTGCATTTGTTTTGCGAAGAATTGTCCTTCGATCTTTAAAAAAGTATTTTAGAAATGCTAATATCAACATTGAAGGACGCCGTCTTACTTGGCTAAAATTGGTGAGCCAAAGTGTATACTTATTTGCCCTTTATTTCGCCGTTTATAGTTTTCGTTTTAATAATGAATCAATCACTTTCACTGATTTTATCAATTATAAGTTAATTGATCTTAAATCGTTCAATCTTTCTTTTTATCATATTTTAGTTATAATCATCGTTTTCATTGGCACAAAAATGTTAGTCAATGTCACAAAGCTATACCTGAGTAGAAAGTTAAAGGCGAACATAAATGTAGAGGATGGTACCGAATATATTTACATCAAAATCGCAAAATATTTTATCTATTTAGGATCTTTTTTAATTACCTGTCAAATATTATCAATCAATTTAACATTGATATTAACGGGTTCGGTAGGCTTATTAGTTGGTCTCGGTCTTGGGCTTCAGGATGTTTTTAAAGATTTAATTGCTGGGGTGGTGCTTTTAGTGGAGGGAAATATTAGGATTGGTGATATTATTGAGGTTACCGGTACATCCAACCAAGCATCTATTGTTGCTAAAATCCTTAAGATAAACGCCCGTACTACTCAAATTGAAACGAGGGAAGGGAATGTACTAATTATTCCAAATACTCGGCTAACCCAGCAGCAGGTTGAAAATTGGTCCCATGGTTCAGAATTATCGCGCTTTTCGATTGAGGTGGTGGTAGAATATGGTTCCGAAACGGAACTGGTCTCTAATTTATTAATCAACGCTGCTTATGCGCATCCCAAAGTAAAAAAAGATCAGCCTATTTTTGTCCGTTTGGCAGATTTTTCGGACAATGGTTTAGCCTTGGAATTAATATTTTGGGCCGACCAAAGTTGGGATATTAATAACTATAAGTCGGATCTTAGGTTTGAAATTGACCGCTTATTCCGCCAAAACAATATCATAATCCCGTATCCAAAAAGATCTATTGAAATCAACAATCAAAAATCAACTCACTAAACATTTTTTATATAGCTGTATCGTGTTTTCGATCCCCAGGTATAAGGAATCGCATAGTAATGCATGACCGATTGATACTTCGGATAAAAGGGGGATGTTTGATTTAAAATAGGCGAGATTTTGTAAGCTTAAATCGTGACCTGCATTTATTTCTAATCCTATTGAAGAAGCAAAGTGTGCCGCTTTTACATACTTTTCAATGCTTTCCGCTGGATTTGATTCATATTGTTCTGCAAATGGCCCTGTGTATAATTCAATGCGATCGATGCCTAATGAAGCTGCCAATGCTATGTTTTCAAGGTCTGTATCAATAAATAGGGATACTCGTATCTCTAATTTTTTCAGTCGAATTACAATCTCTTTAAGGAAAACGATGTTTTCTTTCACGTTCCATCCTGCACTAGACGTTAGTACGCCTGGTGGATCTGGAACTAAGGTCGCTTGTTTGGGTTGACATTCAGCTACTAATGCCATGAATACAGGGTCGGGGTATCCTTCAATATTCAATTCTGTGGTAAGTACTTTGCTAAGTGCTCGCGTATCATTTCGGGTAATATGGCGTTCGTCAGGTCGCGGATGAACGGTTATACCATCGGCACCAAAACGCTCACAATCAAGTGCAAATTGCACCACATTGGGCATGTTCCCACCGCGAGCATTTCTTAAGGTTGCTACCTTATTAACATTAACGCTTAACTTTGTCATGTAGTAAATTTACCGCTCCAAAATTACTAACTCTCAAAGGATTTTACTACTTTTGGTTCTCCTTATGCGAGCATTTGAACTTATTACAGACGAAATCCCTCCCCTAATTCATACTGATTCAGGCGAAAAAGCCATTAATTGGATGGATGAATTCAAAGTGTCGCAATTGGCGGTGTTAAAAAATGGTGTTTTTGTCGGAGTCGTCTCTGAATCGGCCATTTTAGATCGATTGATTTTATCCGATTCGTTAGATGTGTTGTTCGATCATTTGCCAAGGCCTTATGTAAACGAAAATGCACACATTTACGATGTTCTTGCCATGATGTCTGAACATAAATTGAGCATTATTCCTGTTTTAGATGAAAAAGAGAATTACCTGGGTTGTACCAGTATTTTTCATTTGATGACTACACTTGCGAATATCGGAAGCATAAAGGAACCAGGCAGTATTTTAGTATTGGAGATTAATGCAATTGATTATTCAATGGCGCAAATTGGTCAAATAGTTGAAAGTAACAATGCCAAAATTTTAAGCTCCTATATTCTTTCTGATGTTTCTTCTTCTTTATTAGAAGTAACGCTGAAAGTCAATGAAATAAATTTAACCAGGATCATCCTTACTTTTGAGCGTTATGATTATAAGATTAAAGCGTCTTATCAAGCTGGTTTTGGTGATGAGGATGTACGATGGAAGTACGATGCATTAATGAATTTTATGAAATTTTGAGCATGAAAGTCGCCATCTTTGGGAAAAAAATAAACAAGAATATTTCGGAATATTTTCTTAAAGTATTGGAAGTTGTTGATGAACTAGGTTGGACGGCTGTTTTAGAAGCGGATTTAAACGCCACTTTAATTGCTAAGTGTGGTATTCGTGAATCATACGATACTTTTAATTCGTTTAGTGACATGCGAACCGGTATCGATTTGTTTATTAGCCTTGGTGGTGATGGAACATTTCTAAAGTCGGTGCAGTTTATCCGCGATTCGGGGGTTCCGATTTTGGGAATCAATACAGGAAGGTTAGGTTTCTTGTCAAATATTTCAAAAGAGGATATCGAAGCTAGTTTGGTGAATATTGATTTAAAAAAATATGATTTCCAACTGCGATCTTTGTTGCGGGTGCATACAGCGGATAATATTTTCGGAACGGATAATTTTGCTTTAAATGAGCTAACCCTTCAAAAGCGCGATACATCTTCGATGATTACGGTACACGCAAGTTTAGATGATAAATATTTGAATAGTTATTGGGCAGACGGTTTAATCGTTTCAACGCCAACAGGATCAACGGCTTATAACCTGAGTTGTGGTGGGCCAATTATTACACCTGGTTGTCAGGTTCATATATTAACACCAATTGCGGCACACAATTTGAATGTGAGGCCCGTCGTTGTGCCGGATCATTTGCCAATTAAGTTAAGTATTGAAGGTAGAGACCGAAGTTATTTGATCAGTTTGGATGGAAATTCTAAAAGTGTGAAGTTGGGAGAAGAAATCATCGTCGAAAAGGCGGAATTTATGATAAATGTAATTAAATTTGAACACAATAATTTTTTAGATACTATTCGAAACAAGATGTTTTGGGGAGTTGATAAGAGAAATTAAAAACAATCTATTATGAAAAAAACATGTATTATTATTAGTTTAATGAGCTTTTCAGGGATGATGTACGCTCAAAAAAAACCAGTAACTGTTGAAAAAGCGCCAGTTATTAAAAATAGAATTGATTCGGTTTCTTACCTTGTAGGTACTAGTATCGCTGGAAATCTAATGACAGAAATGAGCGAGGGAAATATCGATTTAATTATTCAAGGAATTAAAGATGCTTGGGAGAAAAAGACGCTTGCCATTGCAGATCAAAGTAATATGTGCGTAAATAATTATTTCCAAGAAAAAAACCAAGCGAAACAAGCAATCGAAGAAAAGATGAATGAAAAATATAAAATTCTCGGTGAGAATTTCTTGAAAGATAATGTGCGTAATCTTGGTGTTGTTGTTACTGCATCTGGTTTGCAATACAAAATTCTTGGTGAAACAGATGGCCCAAAGCCAAGCGCTACGTCTAAAGTAAAGGTTCATTATCACGGAACTACTATCGAAGGAAAAGTTTTTGATAGTTCTGTTGATCGGGGCGAGCCTATCGAATTTCCTTTAAATCAAGTGATCCCAGGATGGACAGAAGGTTTACAACTTATGTCAGTTGGTTCAAAGTTTAAGTTCTTTATCCCACAGAACTTAGCTTACGGAGCACAATCTCCATCGCCAGATATAGCTCCATATTCAACGCTTATTTTTGAAGTTGAATTATTAAGTTTCGAAGACGCTCCAAAAAATTAATAATGAAAAATACAATCTTCTTCTGTATCCTTTTTCTTTCAGCTCAATTTGCGTCAGCGCAAAAGTTGGAAAAAGGAATGTATGCCCAATTCAATACCTCTAAAGGGGTGATTATTTGCGCACTAGAGTTTGAAAAAACTCCTATGACTGTTGCTAATTTTGTGGGATTGGCTGAGGGAAAATTTCAGCATCTTGATAAATCTTTCAACAAACCTTTCTACAACGGATTAAAATTTCATCGTGTCATCAAAGATTTCATGATTCAAGGTGGTGATCCACTTGGAACAGGAAGTGGCGATCCAGGTTATAAGTTTTACGACGAAATAGTGGCTGATTTAGTACACTCAGGTCCAGGAATATTGTCAATGGCGAATTCTGGTCCCAATACAAATGGTAGTCAGTTCTTTATTACTCACAAAGAAACGCCTTGGTTGAACGGAAAACACACTGTTTTTGGACACGTGGTTCAAGGTCAAGATGTGGTTGATTTAATTGCGCAAAACGATACGATTCTTAGTCTTCAAATTCTTCGAATTGGTAAAGCGGCAAAGAAATTTAATGCGACTAAGGTATTTGGGGTAAAATTTGCAGCGGCGAAAGTAGCTGATGAAGCTGTGAATGCAGAAAAAAATCGCTTGGATGCACTTGCGGCCATAGAGTATGCAAAGATTGAAGCCATGGGAAAAGATGGCTATACAAAGTATATGTATGAACAAGTTTTACTCAAATACCCAAATGCCAAACTAAGCACATCGGGTTTGGTTTACGATATCGAAAATATGGGCGAAGGAGACAAGCCTGTTCTAGGTTCAAAAATGGGACTCCACTACAAAGGCACTATTCGTGCAGACGGTAAAAAGTTCGATTCTTCGTATGATCGAAATTCGCCATTGGAATTCAATTACTTAGTTCAAAAGATGATACCAGGCTTCGAAGAAGGAATTGGTATGTTAGGAAAAGGAGGGAAGGCAACCTTGATTATTCCTTATTTTCAAGCTTATGGTAAAGAAGGACGCCCTGGAGCGATTCCTCCGTATTCAGATTTGGTTTTTGAAATAGAGATGTTGCAAGTTGACCCTCCTAATTCTTTGCCGCAACAAGACCATATTCACACAGAAGGCGACGGACATAAGCATTAATTCCTGCTTTATTCTTAATTGGTATACGCGTACATGATAATATTCGCGCCCATTTGTAATGCTTGAAGATGTTTTTCAGCAGAATCATTGTGTACCTGTGGATCTTCCCAACCATCGCTTAAGTCGGTCTCGAAGGTATACAAACATAGTAAACGACCTTCTTGAATTATACCAAATGCCTGCGGACGTTTTCCATCGTGTTCATGAATTTTTGGAAGACCGTTAAAGCTATACTTTTGCTTAAAAATGGGATGATTAAAGGGCAATTCTACTAAATCTGCTTCTGGAAAAACTTTTTTCAATTCAATTCGGATGAATTCATCCATTCCATAATTATCATCGATGTGTAAAAAACCTCCTGCTAATAAATATTGCCTAAGGTTTAAGGCTTCCCCTCTAGAAAAAACCACATTCCCGTGACCAGTCATGTGAATAAATGGATAAAGAAAAATGTCTTTACTACCAACTTCTACATACGGGGTTTCTTTACTAATGGATGTACCTAAATTTTGATTGCAAAATGAAATTAGATTAGGTAATGCGGTTGGATTCGCATAATAATCACCACCGCCATTGTATTTTAAAACCGCTAATTGATAAGTTCCTTGACTAAATGCCATGGAGCCAAAGAGTGTCATGAAGCTAATGGATAGTATTTTTCGCATGCTACAAAAGTAATTTATTTTACTTAATTACCTTCTTTAGGAATTTAATGTACTAGGGTAGTTAATTATTTCAGCCTTGAACTATAATTCAGAATAATAGGCGACAAGGGCAAAAGACAATTTTTTTTTTTAAATGTAAGCTTGCGTAAGAGAATGATTGTATTGAACTAAGAGTTGGGTAACGTGCCTCTCGGCTCCGCTCGATGCCCTTTAAGTGAATCGAGCGGAGTCGAGAGACACTTATATAGAAATCACCGGAACGCACCGACGTATAAGTTTGTCTTAGGATTGGAGCGAATGAACACATGCTTTCCTTCCAGGTGGAAGCTAATCTTCACAAAACACCTCTCATTTCGAATTAATTATTGGTTTTTAACATTAAAATATTTTTGAATTACATTCTCTCCATACATTTTTTTACTACTTTCGAATTTCAATTTAACTTAGAAACTATGAATACCTACGAATGTAATAAATGCGGAATGTCAGTTAAAGCAAGTTGCGGAAAGTGTGATTTACCTTTACAAAATGACCACTTGACCTTGGATAATGGTACGGTTGTTCAGATTTCTAAATGTCCTTCATGCGAAGGGAAAATAAAATCTCCTTTGTGCTGTGGACAAGATATGAGTTGCAATATTTAAGTAAGCAAGTCAGCTAATATTTTTGTTTCATTCATTTGATAACTTGATTTCCTTATCGGAAATCGCTTCACTCTATTAGATTTTGTCTGTAATTGAGTCCATCGGAATCAATTAATTAACAATATTTTTCAATTTGTTCAAAACACTTTGCCTTACTTATTTTTTCGATTGGATTTTGAATTAAATTTGTTCTCAGTTTACTGCGAGCCTTTTCGCGTAAAGAATTGTAAATTGAAAACCCTATGCCAAGAGATATTTCTATTCAATCGGTGCTTATTATTGGAAGCGGACCGATTGTTATTGGACAAGCATGTGAATTTGATTATGCAGGTTCTCAAGCCGCCAGATCCTTGCGAGATGAAGGTATTGAAGTAACCTTGATCAACTCAAATCCGGCTACTATCATGACGGATAAAGTGGTGGCTGATAATATTTATTTGCTGCCTTTGGAGTCTGAAAGTATTATTTCCATTCTTCAGAAACATAAAATCGATGCCGTTTTACCAACCATGGGTGGACAAACTGCACTTAATCTTTGCATCCAATGTGATGAGATGGGGATTTGGGAGGAATACGGTGTGAAAATTATTGGTGTGGATATCAATGCGATTGAAATTACCGAAAATAGAGAGGCTTTCCGAAATTTGATGCTTTCCATTGGTGTTCCAATGGCTCCACAGAAAACGGCTAAATCTTTCTTGGAAGGGAAAGAAATCGCGCAAGAATTTGGATTCCCTTTGTGTATTCGTCCTTCTTATACGCTTGGTGGTTCAGGAGCTTCTATTTTATATAGTCCAAAGGAATTTGACAATCAATTAGAAAGAGGTTTGCAATTATCGCCGATTCATGAGGTAATGATCGATAAGGCCCTCTTGGGTTGGAAGGAGTTTGAATTAGAATTGTTGCGCGATAAAAATGACAATGTCGTTATCATTTGCTCGATTGAAAATTTTGACCCAATGGGAATTCATACGGGGGATTCCATTACGGTAGCTCCTGCCATGACGCTCTCTGATACAACTTATCAGAAAATGAGGGATATGGCTATCTTAATGATGCGCTCTATTGGAAATTTTGCTGGCGGTTGTAATGTTCAATTTGCTGTTTCTCCTGATAATGCGGAAGATATTATTGCCATTGAAATAAATCCGCGCGTTTCTAGGTCTTCAGCTTTGGCGTCAAAGGCAACGGGTTATCCCATTGCTAAAATTGCAGCAAAATTGGCCATTGGTTATCATTTGGATGAATTAAAGAATCAGATAACAAAGACAACGTCTGCCTTGTTTGAACCAACCTTGGATTATGTAATTGTTAAAATCCCACGCTGGAATTTCAATAAATTTCCTGGTACCAATCGTGAGTTAGGGTTACAAATGAAATCCGTGGGGGAGGTAATGGCAATTGGGCGTTCTTTTCAGGAAGCGTTGCAAAAAGCCTGTCAATCTCTTGAGATTAATAGAAATGGACTCGGTGCCGATGGGAAGGAATTAACCAATCAAAATGAAATTTTACACAGTTTAGAACATGCGTCATGGAATCGTTTGTTTCATATTTATGATGCCATTAAATTGGGAATCCCCTTCAAAACGATCGTTGAAAAAACTAAGATTGATATCTGGTTTTTAAAGCAAATTGAGGATCTAATAAAATTTGAAAAGCAAGTTGAAAAATTTAGTATTGACAGCATTCCAAAAGAATTGCTTTTCGAAGGAAAACAAAAAGGATATTGTGATCGTCAGGTTGCACATTTATTGAAGTGTCTTGAATCTGAAGTATATAAGAAAAGATCCGAAATGGGCATCAAACGGGTGTACAAGTTGGTAGATACTTGTGCCGCTGAGTTTGAAGCGCTAACTCCTTACTATTATTCTACTTTTGAATACGAGAATGAAAGTAAAGTGAGTGACAAAAAGAAAGTAATTGTTCTTGGTTCAGGTCCAAATAGAATAGGGCAGGGAATCGAATTCGATTATTCATGCGTTCATGGTGTTCTAGCTGCCAAAGAATGTGGCTATGAAACGATCATGATTAATTGTAATCCTGAAACAGTTTCAACGGATTTTGATACCGCGGATAAATTGTATTTTGAACCTGTTTTTTGGGAGCATATCTATGATATTATCCAACATGAGAAACCAGAAGGTGTTATCGTTCAGTTAGGAGGACAAACCGCTTTGAAATTGGCAGAAAAATTAAGTCGTTACGGAATAAAAATACTAGGAACGAGTTTCGAAGCGTTAGATTTAGCAGAGGATCGAGGTCGTTTTTCAAAGGTGTTGGAGGAAAATAACATTCCTTTTCCTAAGTATGGTATTGTGGAAAATGCAGAACAAGCACTAGTATTAGCAGATGAACTTGGATTTCCATTATTGGTTCGCCCGAGTTATGTTCTGGGGGGGCAAAAAATGAAAATCGTTATCAATAAAGATGAGTTAGAGCACCATGTTGTGGATATTATCAATGAAATGGGCAACAATCAAATTCTGTTAGACCATTTTCTGGTCGGAGCTGGAGAAGCAGAAGCCGATGCCATTTGTGACGGAGAAAATGTCTACATAATTGGAATAATGCAGCACATTGAACCTGCTGGTATACATTCTGGTGATTCGTATGCGATACTACCTCCTTATAACTTGGGAGATTTCGTGATGACACAAATTGAAGACATTACAAAACGTATTGCCCTTGCGCTTAAAACTGTAGGATTAATAAATATCCAATTTGCTATAAAGGATGATAAAGTATATGTGATTGAAGCGAATCCTCGTGCATCGCGTACCGTTCCTTTTATTGCTAAGGCCTATGATGAACCCTATGTAAATTATGCTACCAAAGTCATGTTAGGAGAGAAGAAGGTAACAGATTTCGACTTTAAGCCACGAAAAGAAGGGTATGCCATTAAAATTCCTGTGTTTTCTTACGAGAAGTTTCCGGATGTTAAAAAGGAACTCGGACCTGAAATGAAATCTACCGGCGAAGCCATACGCTTTATAAAAAATCTTAAAGATCCATTTTTTACCAAAATCTATTCGGAGCGAAACATGCATTTGTCAAAGTAAATCAATAAATTAACCGCTTAAAGTTATTGATTGATTATGGGAATCATCCAAAAAGATGCATTACGAACTACGGTAATTTCCTACTTGGGTTTGGTATTAGGATACCTCAATAAAGCTTTCCTATTTTTAATTTTTCTTAACGCTGAGGAAGTTGGTTTAGTAAATCTGATTGTAACCGTTGGCTTATTATTTGCGCAATTGGCTAATCTTGGAACTGTTTATGCTACCTGGAGATTCTTTCCCTTTTTCAGAAATGATAGTCGGAAAAATTATGGCTTTTTATTGCTTAATTCCCTGGTAGTTTGTTTTGGGATAGTTCTTTTTACCCTAATTTTCTTCGCCTTTCAGTCTAAAATAGCGACTTATTTTTCTTTAAAATCCCCGCTCTTTGTTGCCTATTATTTTTGGGTCATTCCGCTGGGGATTGGAACCGTTTTCTTTATGCTTTTTGAAAATCACATGCGTGGCTTGTACAAAAATATCCTGCCTGTTTTTCTTCAAGATATCGTTGTTCGTTTGGTGGTAACTTTATTGTTGCTATTATTTGGAATGGGATGTTTTGATTTCAATCAATTTTTTGTCCTCTACCTTAGCGCTTATTTTATTCCAGCAATTTTCTTGTGTTTTTACTTGGTGAAAATTGGCGAATTACATTTCTCCTTGAAGTCTATAACCGTTCCCAAACGCTTTAGGAAAATCTTATTGTCATTCAGCTCGTATAGTTACCTGAATACCTTAGCTGCTTTGTTCGTTATCTCTATGGACGCCATGATGATTGCTTCCATGCTGGGATTAAAAGAAACAGGGGTTTATACAACGATGGTATATATTACCTCTGCGATTCAAGTTCCTTATCGTTCCATGATTCGGGTGAGCTCCCCGATAATAGCCCGCTTTTGGAAAGAAAAAAATATGGTGGGTATGCAGTCGCTGTATGAAAAATCTAGTGCGGTGGGTTTGTTGATTGGTCTACTGTCTTTTCTTGTGGTTTGGACACCAAGACAGGAGTTGTTTTCATTTTTACGCGCGGAATATAGCACAGGCATTTATGTATTACTTTTCTTAATGGTCGGTAGAATGGTCGATATGTATTGTGGATTGAACGGTACCATCTTCGCAACCTCCCGTAAATACAAATTTGATTTGGTGTTTACACTGTTTTTGTGCGTTGGAATTTTCTTGCTCAATATGTACCTCATTCCAATCTATGGAATAAATGGCGCTGCTTTTTCTACCGGATTTATTTATGTTTTCTATAATTTTGCGCGCTCATTTTATATTTATAAGGTCTATGGACTTCATCCTTTTCGATGGAGCCAATTTAAATTGATTGGACTATTTGTTCTGAATCTACTTGCGTTGGAATTAGTTTCTAGTTATTTTCTTAGAGGCCATCACTTTTCACCCCTTGAAAATGGAATGCTCATATTGCTTAAATGGATAATGATATTCATAGCGTTCGTTTTACCAGTTGTTTTGCTTAAACTAGAAAATGAAAGCGCCTCTTTCTTTCATAAATCAGTGCTTTTTTTAAAGAATAATTACCGCAAAAAGATGAAAAATGGAGGGGATTGAGCTAATCGAGCGTAGTCGAGATGAGCGTAGTTGAAAGACACTATGCAGATCCTCTCGACTTCGCTCGATTATCTGTTGAAAGTGGATTGAGCGTAGTTGAAAGACACTATGCAGATCCTCTCGACTTCGCTCGATTATCTGTTGAAAGTGGATTGAGCTAATCGAGCGGAGTCGAGATGAGCAAGTACAAATTCACGATTCAATTATTTTTTCGTATATTTAGTTATGTCAGATCCAACTATGTATATATTAAAATGTTCCAATGATTTATATTATACAGGAAGCACGAAGAATTTGAAGAGGAGGTTAAAGCAACACCATAATGGACATGGAGCTAATTTTACTAAAAAATATTTACCAGTTAAATTGGTTTATTTTGAGTCGTTTTCTAGAATAGATTGGGCTTTTTATCGTGAAAAGCAAGTTCAAAGGTGGAGTCGTAATAAAAAAGAAGCACTTATAAATAGTGAGGTTAATCAATTGAAATTTTTTTCTGAATGTCAAAATGAAACTCATTTTAGAAACTACAAAAAAGAATAAACGCATCGAAGATTTATTTTTTATCTTTGTTTTGATGAAAAAGTACATTTTAATATTTCTTCTAGCGAATTTTTTTAATGTGACCTCTTTCTTATCGCAAGGAATGGAGTCAGATGATTCTTTTACCATTGAGTTAGGTTTGCCTAATTCATTTGTTAACAAAGCATTTAAGTCGATCATGCAAGGCTTGGTTACGGTTTCTCCTTATTATCAATATAAGTTGAAAAATAATTTATCTTTTGGAGCAGGTCTTCATTACACGTATTTTGCGGTCAATGAATTTAGGGTTCCTTCCAAGGTTTATGGTGGAATGCATACCATAACCGGTTTCGTAAAAGTGGGCCACGAGAAATTTTGGACAGATAAAATAGGAACTGATTTTGGTGTAAAACTTGGGTATGGGCAAACGATAATCGCTACGGATGCTTTGAAAGAAAATGGCGTGTTTTATAATAGATTGAATGCGCCGTATGTGGAGCCAGTCGTTGCCTTAGTCTTGGTGTCTGATGTGGCATCGTCCTTCCGATTTACCGTTGGATATGCCTTTTACGGATTCAGTTACCGACCCTGGCTAATTGGTGTTGATTCGTATTTAGGATATGATGCAGCAGAACTAAACAAATTATCTTCTTTCTTAACCGTGGGTTTTGGCTATACCCATTATTTTAATGGAAAGAAAAGTACCAGCGGTGACTGGGAGTAATTAGGTTTGAATGGCGCCAACATTAAAGCGCTTATCGATTTTAGATTGATCTGCCATTTCGATTCCCATTGAAATTATCTTTCTCGTTTCCTTCGGATCGATTATCGCATCTACCCAAATTCTACTGGCAGCATAATACGGCGAAGTTTGCTCGTCATACCTACTTTTTATGGTGTTGTATAGCTCTTTTTCACGATCTGGAGTAATGGTTTCTCCTTTTGATTTTAAGGTCGCTATTTCTATTTGAAGTAAAGTTTTAGCGGCTGCAGCACCACTCATCACCGCAATTTCAGCTGTTGGCCACGCAACAATTAAACGCGGATCATAAGCCTTCCCGCACATCGCGTAGTTGCCTGCTCCGTATGAATTTCCCATTATGATGGTGAATTTTGGAACCACGCTATTCGCTACCGCATTGACTAATTTTGCTCCATCTTTTATGATACCTCCTTGTTCGCTTTTTGATCCGACCATGAAACCAGTAACGTCTTGCATAAAGACCAATGGGATTTGTTTTTGATTACAAATCATAATAAAACGTGCTGCTTTATCGGCTGAATCGGAATAAATAACGCCTCCAAATTGCATTTCTCCTTTGGAGTTTTTCACGATTTCTCTATTATTAGCTACAATTCCAACACTCCACCCATCTATTCTTGCATAGGCACAGATAATGGTTTGACCATAATTCGCTTTGTATTCGGTTAATTTTGACTCGTCCACCAATGTTTTCAGTAAGGCTCTTGTTTCATAAGGTTTGTTCCTTTCCGCAGGAAAAATCCCGTAAAGTTTATCCATGGCTACTTTAGGTGCTTCACTTTTAATGCGATCAAAACCTGCCGTTTCACATTTCCCTATTCTCGACATTAAATCTCGAATGGTGGAAAGACATTCTTGATCATTTTCCACTTTATAATCACAAATTCCTGAAATTTCAGTCTGTGATGTGGCGCCACCCAGTTCCTCATTTTCGATTTGTTCACCAATGGCTGCTTTCACTAGGTATGAACCAGCAAGGAAGATAGTGCCGGTTTTATTAACGATTAATGATTCATCAGACATGATAGGCAAATAAGCTCCTCCTGCAACACAGCTTCCCATTACCGCTGCAATTTGAATAATTCCCTGCGCACTCATGATGGCGTTATTTCTAAACATTCTACCGAAATGTTCTTTGTCGGGAAAAATTTCATCTTGCATCGGAAGAAATACACCAGCAGAATCAACTAAATAAATGATAGGAAGTTTATTTTCCATCGCAATTTCTTGCGCCCTTAGGTTCTTTTTTCCTGTAATAGGAAACCAAGCGCCAGCTTTTACGGTGGCATCATTAGCAACAACAATGCATTGTCGTTTTGCCACATACCCAATTACAATTACCACTCCACCAGCGGGACATCCACCGTGTTCTTGGTACATGCCATACCCTGCAAAAGCGCCAATCTCAATTCTTTCTGTGTCGACATCTAGCAATAGGTCAATTCTTTCTCTGGCACTTAATTTACCAGCGGCATGTAGTTTTTCAATCTTCTTTTTGCCACCTCCTTCGTATATTTTGTGAAGTTCTCTTTCTAGACTTGAAATTTTCAAACGCATTTCATCTTCGTTGAAATTAACTGCTAGTTCTTTATCTGAAATTGCCATAGGAAAAGTATTGAAGTCAAAGATACAAATAGTCAAATAAAGTCTACTTAGATGTATTGAGATTATTTCAAAGATTTGATTGGTTGGTGCTTTGCCGATAATTAGCTTATATTGTCTGTGTCTCTCGATCCGCCGCGGCGGACTCGATCCACTTTGGCTCATCGAGCGAAGTCGAGTTGAGCTATTGAAAGCATTGATAATCAATGCTAGAATTATTTCCTACAAAATATTCGTGAGCAAAACGTTTATTTACCTAGATAATCTCTTTTGTCCTCTGCCCCGGCGGAAAAAATCGGACTATATTTTCTTTGTCCTTTTGTCTTGATACTACGGCAAGCTCAGCACAAGTACAAAAGAACGAAAAAATCAAGTCTCGATTGAAGTCGTTCGGCGCAAATTTCTCATCGACCGATACACGAAAAGAGTGATAAGCTCCGCTTATCAAACGACAAGCGCTTTCCGGTATCGCTAACGCTTCGAATTTTTCTTCATCCTCTCTTTGCCAATCAAGACAGCGGAAAAACGAATAGTAATTCCAATTTTTATCGGACAAAAATGTTTAAATTTATCACATGAAAATTTTCCAATCCTTTACAACTGTTTTTTGGTACACCGTGATATTCATTCACATTGGTTTACTTTTCTATCTAGAAAGTTTGTTTCCTTTAACTAATCCGCAAGTATTTCAAGGTCTCCGGTTTATCTTAATGGGGCTATTGCTTTTCATTTCGTTTAAACGGAAAAAGTTAGCGCTCTGGATTTTTTCAGCGATGATCCTTGGGGTGGAAGTAGGAATGGATTTTCCAGCCTTTGCATTGGAAACGGAACGTTTTGGAAAGATTTTCCTTCGATTAATCAAAACATTAGTCGCTCCCTTAATTTTTGCGACCTTGGTGGTAGGTATAGCTGGTCATAGCAACCTAAAACAAGTAGGACGAATTGGATTAAAAAGTATTCTTTATTTTGAAATTGTTACCACGCTTGCTTTGTTCATTGGTTTATTGGCCATTAATGTTTCTCAAGCGGGAATAGGAGTGAAGGTGGAAGCGCGTTCTGCCGATAAAGCAAAATCAACTGAGTTATTAGCGCAAAAAGTGGAGCACAAGGATCATTTTGTAGAAATTTTCCCTGAAAATATTAGTAAAGCAATTGGTGAAAATCAAGTGCTGCAGGTGGTCATATTTTCAATCATTTTTGCAATTGGCTTGGGCATGGTAAAGCATGAGCAACATAAAAAGACTATGTTAAATTTCGCGGAATCCTTGTCGGAAGTCATGTTTAAATTCACTGATATTATCATGTTTCTTGCACCGCTTGCCGTTTTTGGTGCGCTTGCATCAACTGTTGCAAAATCGGGGGTTGATATTCTCTATAACCTTATGAAGCTGGTTGGGACTTTATATGTGGCCTTAATTATTTTTGTTACCTGCGTTTTATTACCCATTGCGCTTATCGCAAAAATTCCAATTCGAAAGTTTTTAAAGGCAGTTACAGAACCAGTAACCTTGGCTTTTGCTACGGCAAGTAGCGAGGCGGCATTACCAAAGGCATTAGAAAATATGGAAGCTTTTGGGGTCCCAAAGAAAATTGTTGCCTTTGTGATACCTACAGGGTATAGTTTTAATTTGGATGGAACGACCTTGTATTTATCGCTCGCTGCTGTCTTCGTCGCTCAAATGTCTGGGGTGGATTTAAGCATCGGTCAGCAAATAAGTATTTGCATTGTACTAATGCTTACGAGTAAGGGAGTGGCTGGTGTTCGTGGTGCTTCGTTCGTTATTCTCGCTGGCACCGTGGCTACCATGGGATTGGATCCTGAAAAAGCAAGTGTTATTTTGGCAATAGATGCCTTGATGGATATGGGCAGAACTTCTGTGAATGTCCTTGGAAATTGTTTGGCTTCAGCTGTAATTGCAAGAAGTGAGGGCGAATTAACGGCCTGATAAATTGTTTGTGCGCCTCAATTGACCATTCCGATGTGCTCTTTAATGTTGCTTTCAGCGCATCTCGACTTACTTCGACATACATCGACAAGCTCTGTACAAGGGCTCAGCACAAGCCGCTCGATGTGCTCTTCTGTGTTAGCATCATTATCTTAAGCAAAATGCAATTTTTGGGCATAAAAAAAGAGGCTAGTGACTAGCCCCTTTCTTTTAACGTAAAGTTTCTTAGTTTACTTTTGTTGAAAGTTCAACACCAGCTTTGAAACGTACTGCATTTTTAGCTGCAATTTTGATTACATCACCAGTCTTTGGGTTACGACCATTTCTTGCTTCACGCTTAGAAATAGAAAAAGAACCAAATCCTACTAAAGAAATACGGTCACCAGCCTTTAATGCGCCAGATGTTGCGTCTACAAATGCATCTAATGCTTTCTTAGCATCTGCTTTTGATAAACCTGAACCAGATGCCATAGCATCAACTAATTCTGCTTTGTTCATAATTTTGTTTTTAATTGGTTAATAATTTATTTACCCGACAAATATATCTTAATATCCTTGTCGCTATTAGGTTTTTGAAATAAATAGTATCAAAATGTTGAAAAAACACCCATTTTGTTGATAAACTCCTCTAAAATCGCCTATTTTCAAGGTGTTTGGATTGTTTTAAGGGTAGTTTTCGTGGAGAAAATGTAATTTTACAAGCTTAAACAAAGGTAGTTTTATGTCAAAAGCGGTAATAATTGGTAGTGGTGTAGGTGGATTAGCGACGTCTATTCATCTTGCAAAGGCTGGTTTTGAGGTCATTGTTATTGAAAAAAATGACTTTATTGGTGGGAAAGTGAACTCGAAATCAATTGGAAAATATCGATTTGATATGGGGCCATCTGTTTTTACCTCTCCTGAATTAGTGGATGAGTTAATTGCATTTTCTCCCAAGTTAGTTTCGTTTGATTATGTTAAATTAGAAGAGTCCTGCCGTTATTTTTTTTCGGATGGTCAGCAAGTTAATCTTCCTGCACAAGTAGAAGGTGTCGTTGATACCTTATCAAAAGTGTTCTCAGAAGATCCTGCAATCCTTCGTAACGAATTAAAAAAGCGAGCAAAGAATTATAAAGCTGCTTATCCGGTTTTCATAACGGTTTCTTTGCATCGATGGAAAGAATGGCTAAACAAGCATTTGTTTGCAGCAATTCTAAGAATTCCTCAATTTGGTTTGTTTAGTTCAATGGCCAGTGTCAACAGGA
>Ga0214919_10001893_pt1 | contig 33585 bp, 32 predicted proteins | sample LL1503_MetaG_FD_177994 | JGI IMG/M metagenome (GOLD analysis project Ga0214919, IMG submission 177994) | Freshwater microbial communities from Lake Lanier, Atlanta, Georgia, United States - LL-1503 | ecosystem: Environmental > Aquatic > Freshwater > Lake | place: USA: Georgia | collected... | reverse complement strand
CTTGCGAGATGGTCACGTCGGTAAAGGTGAGTCGATTGGCGCTGTAGTCGATTTGCGACGATCCGGCATCGAGCACGATATCGGGTGCTGTGGACGCTGCTGTGGCAGGCGGTACCGCGGCGGCCGCTGCTGCCAAGGGCAGGCACAGCAGCAGCACACACAGCAACGTTCGTTCAGGGTTTGAAGCGGCCATGAACATCTGCCTGCAGCTGCAGGTGTGAGGCGGGCAGATCAGCCGTCAAACCGCGTGCGTCGAGTTCGCGTGTGCCCCACACGATATGCACGGGTGATTCGGTGTGCACTACTTGGCTGCGCGTGTCGTAGTCCAGTCGCTGTGATTCGATACGAGTAGATTGCTGCGAGCCCGGCGGCAGTCCGCGCAGACGCACATCACCGCGCAGTTCTATGCGTGTGGTGCCGCCTGGCAACAGCCCTTCGCGTGCCGTAAGCGTCCAAGGTTTGGCGGCCCCGGTAGCGTAGTTGAGCGTCAGTGTGTTGGCGCGCAACGTGCCGCTGGTGGTTTCTTGAGCTAAGCGATCGGCGGTCAGCGTGTAGAGCGTCGAACCGTCGGCAGCGCTCTGGCGCAGATGCGCATCGAGTGCGACATAGTTCGGTGGTGGAGCAGCTGCCGCGTCGGGCGGGGTGACTGCGCCGGGCGCGTTGCCGGTGCGCCCCAACACAAAAGCCAGTCCGATCAGTAACAGTCCAGTAACCAGCGCTAGGACCGCTTTCAAGAGCTGCTCCGCGCCGCCAACAGCGCATCGCAGACCTCGCGTACTGCGCCACGACCACCGGACAGCGTTGTGACCCAGTGCGAGGCAGCCAGCGCATCGGCATGCGCATCGGCTACGGCCACAGCCAGTGCGGCACGTTTGAACAGCGCTACATCCGGCGTGTCATCGCCCACGCAGGCAGTCTGTGTGTCGCTGAGCTTGAGCTTGCGCAGCAGCACATCCAGCGTGGCGGATTTGTCGGCGACGCCTTGGTAGAGGTGACGGATCCCTAGCTCACGACAGCGGCGCAAGAGCGCCGGACTGCGGCGGCCAGAGATAACCGCGACCTCTATGCCGGCAGCCTGCACCTGCTTGATGCCGTGACCGTCGCGCACATGAAAGACTTTGAGTTGTTCGCCGCTGGCGCCGAAATACAGCGCGCCATCGGTGAGCACGCCGTCGCAGTCGAGTACCAGCAGGCGCAGTCGTCGGGCCAGCGCGGCAGTAAGACGCGCAGCCTTGCGGCGCGCAGCCATCAGACAACTCCTGCGCGCAGCAGGTCGTGAATATTTAGAGCGCCGACCAGTTGCTGCGATGCATCGACCACCAACAGTGCGGTGATGCCGTGCTGCTCCATGAGATTGACGGCTTCTGCAGCCAGTGCCTGAGCTTGGATGCAGCGCGGGTTGGCAGTCATGACGTGCTGCATAGTGGTGGCGTGCAAGTCGACCTGACGGTCGATGACGCGGCGCAGATCACCATCGGTGAACACACCCAGTACGCGCTGCTGCGCATCGACCACAGCAGTAAGGCCCAAGCGTTTGCGGGTCATTTCGATAAGGCCCGCTGCCAGCGCGGTGTCTGGGCCCACACGGGGCAGTTCATCGCCGCTGCGCATGACATCAGCAACACGCAGCAGCAGCTTGCGGCCCAGGCTGCCACCCGGATGCGAACGCGCAAAGTCTTCGGGAGTGAAGCCGCGTGCTTCGAGTAAGGCGATAGCCAACGCATCACCCATGGCCAGCGTGGCAGTGGTGCTGGCAGTGGGCGCCAGATTATGCGGACAGGCTTCTTCGGCAACGCTGACGTCCAGATTGACGTTGGCGGCTTGCGCCAGCGTGGAGGTGCTGCCACCGGTGATGGCGATCACCGGCAAGCCCAGTCGCTTAAGGTGCGGCAGTAGCATCACCACTTCAGGGGTTTCGCCCGAGTTGGAGATGGCGATAACCACGTCGCCGCGCGACACCATGCCCAGATCGCCATGCGCGGCTTCGGTCGCATGCAAAAAGAACGAGGGTGTGCCGGTGCTGGCCAGCGTGGCGGCGATCTTGCCCCCCACGTGACCTGACTTGCCCAAGCCGGTGACGACGACGCGACCGGTGGCGCCCAGACACAGGTGGCAGGCGCTGGCGAACTGCTCGTCGATGCGACTGGCCAGTGCCTGCACGGCGCGCGCTTCGATGTCGAGGGTGCGCCGACCTGCGGCGATCAGGGTTGCGGCCAGGATGTGGGGGGCGGTGTTCATGTCAGAAGGACGATCATAGCTTAAGATTAGCGCCCCCGACTTGGCCCGAGGCCCCCCCATGACCCCCCAGCAGGTCGCCGATCTGATCCGCCTTGCCCTGCCCGATGCCCACATCGATGTGCGCTCTGGTGACAACGTGCACTTCGAGTCGCGCATTGTCAGCGGCGCGTTTGTTGGTAAACGCCCCTTGCAGCGCCACCAGATGGTGTATCGCGCGCTGGGCGAACTGATGGGCGGCGATATTCACGCGCTGTCGATCGAAGCGCTGACGCCTGACGAACTGGCTGCGGCCGGCTGATATGGACAAGCTGCAGATCACCGGCGGTCGCCCGCTGGAAGGTGAAGTGCGCATCTCGGGCGCCAAGAACGCCGCGCTGCCGATCCTTGCCGGCGCCATGCTCGCCGAAGGTCCGGTCACCATTTCCAACGTGCCGCATCTGCAAGATGTGACCACCATGATTGGGCTACTGGGCCGCATGGGCGTGTCGGTGACCATCAACGAGCGCATGGGCGTCGAGGTCGATGCCGGGTCCGTGACCGAGTGCTTTGCGCCCTATGACATGGTCAAAACCATGCGTGCATCGATTCTGGTGCTGGGGCCTTTGCTGGCACGCTTTGGCAAGGCTGACGTGTCGTTGCCCGGCGGCTGCGCGATCGGCGCGCGACCGGTCAACATCCATGTGGCTGGCTTGCAGGCCATGGGTGCCGACATCCGCATCGAGAACGGCTACATCAAGGCTCGCGCCGAACGTCTCAAGGGCGTACGACTGGTGCTCGATACGGTCACAGTGACCGGTACCGAGAACCTGATGATGGCTGCCACATTGGCCGATGGCGAAACCGTTATCGAAAATGCGGCGCGCGAACCTGAGGTGGTCGATCTGGCCAATTTCCTCATCGCCATGGGTGCAAAGATCCAAGGTGCCGGCACTGACCGCATCGTCATTCAGGGCGTGAAGTCTCTGCACGGTTGCGAGTACACCGTGCTGCCGGATCGCATTGAAGCGGGTACTTATCTGGTGGCCGGTGCCATCACCCGCGGCATCGTGCGTGTCAAAAATGTCTGCCCGTCACACCTCGATGCTGTGCTTCTCAAGTTGCAGGCTGCCGGCGCTACGGTGGGGCAGGGTGAAGACTGGATCGAGGTGGATATGCGCGGCCGTCGTCCCTTGGCCGTCGATGTGCGCACTGCGCCGTATCCGGCGTTTCCCACCGATATGCAGGCGCAGTTTGCGGCGTTGGACTGCGTCGCTGATGGCGTCGGTACGATCATCGAGACAGTGTTCGAAAACCGTTTCATGCACATGCTCGAGATGCGCCGTATGGGCGCCGAGATCCGCTTGGAAGGCAACACGGCCATCATTAAGGGAGTGTCGCGGCTGACCGCTGCGCCGGTGATGGCGACCGATCTGCGCGCGTCGGCCAGCTTGGTGCTGGCAGGTCTGGTGGCAGAAGGCCGCACCGAGATCGAACGCATTTACCACATTGATCGGGGCTATGAGTCGATCGAAGAAAAGTTCGCGTCGCTCGGCGCGCAGATCCGCCGCGTACCCAACTAGCCTGGCGCCCGCAGTCAGCGGGCCGTGGGCATCTCGATGACTTTGAGCTCGGTATCAAAGCGCTGCGTGCCGCGCATACCGCTGAGCTTGATGCTGCTGCCGGGCGGTCGCAGAGCGATCTGCGCCGTGGCGTCTTGAGCATTGCGCACCGGCTTACCGTCGACTGACACCACGCGATCGTTGACATCCAGTCCGGCGCGCAGCGCCGGTGAGTCGATGTACAGATCGTCGATCACCACACTGCCTGCCGGATAGCCCAACTGTGCAGCACGTGCTGCCTCTGCATTGACCGGGATGATGCCGATCCAACCGCGCACCACGCGCCCCTTGGTGAGGATCTCGCGCATCACGCCGCGCACCAGATCCACTGGAATGGCCAGGCTGATGCCCTCGGCGCCGCGATTCTTGCCCAGCACCGCCGTGTTGATGCCGATCAGTGCGCCACTTACATCGACCAGCGCGCCACCGGAGTTGCCTTCGTTGATGGCGGCATCGGTCTGGATGAAGTTCTCGAAAGTGGCCACGCCCAGATCGGCACGGCCGGTGGCGCTGATGATCCCGTGTGTGACGGTTTGCGTCAGGCCCAGTGGACTGCCGATGGCCAGCACCACATCGCCGACCTGCAAGCGATCCGAACGACCCAGCTGCATCACCGGCAGGTGCGCCAAGCGCACGCGCAGCACGGCCAGATCTGTATAGGGATCGCGGCCGACGACCTCGGCCTCGCCGCTGCGACCGTCGGCCAGTTGCACTTGGATTTTGTCGGCACCGGCGATCACGTGATTGTTGGTGACGATATGACCTTGCGCATCGACGATGACGCCCGAGCCCAAGCCCTGTTGGATGCGCTGGCGGTAGCGCGGCGGCATTGCGCCCGGCATTAACTGTTCCAGACCAGTTGGCGGCAGGCGCTCGGTGACCTTACCTTGCGTGAAGATGTTGACCACCGCGGGCGCACTGCGCTGCACGGCGGGCGCATAGCTGGCCACGCGCGGCAGGTCCGCGCCGGTGCTGGAGTCGGTGGCGTCTGGCGTCGCGGCGCTGACGGCCGCGCGCACTGCGGCGGCAGGCACCACATCGGCTGCCACCTTGACAGCGGATGGTGCCCCGGCGGCGGGAGAGTGCAGCAGGCCAGGCCACAGGCGGGTAGCCACCAGCGCGGCTAACAAACCGGCCGCCGCCCATGCCAGCCAGAACAGAGTTGTGTGTCTAAACGGGTTGCTAAACATGCACCAGCTCACAGTCAAAGCCTTAACTTGATTGTGTATAATGCGCTGGTTTCCCACTACGAGCCGAGATCCATGAGCGACACCAGCGGCGCCGCCCTGCACGGCAGCCCCGAAACCCCTGCGGTGGACAATAGCCGCCGGGTTTTTCTGACCCAAGCCACCACTGGCCTAGCCGCGCTTGGCGCAGCCTTTGCCGCGGTGCCCTTCATCGCTTCCTGGAGCCCCTCCGAGCGCGCTCGCGCGCTGGGTGCCCCGGTTGATGTCGATGTCTCCAAGCTTGAGCCGGGCCAGATGGTCACGCTCACTTGGCGCAAGCAAGCCATCTATGTCGTGCACCGTACGCCGGACATGATTGCCAGTTTGGCGGGCAACGATGGTCAGCTCAAAGACCCAGGCTCCAAGGCCTCCGAACAGCCCGCTTATGCCACCAACGTCAATCGCGCAGTGCGCGACCAGTTCCTGGTGGTCATCGGCAATTGCACGCACCTGGGCTGCCTGCCCAAGGCGCGTTTCGAGAAGGCGCAGCCAGAGCTGGGCGCAGACTGGCCGGGCGGCTTCTTCTGCCCCTGCCACGGTTCGCGTTTTGATCTAGCCGGCCGCGTGTTCCAAGGCTCGCCCGCCTCGGTCAATCTGCGCATCCCGCCGTACTATTTTAGCAACGACAGCACACTGATCATCGGCAAGGATGATGCAGTTCAGGGAGTTGCATAATGGGCGGTCATAGCAGCGAGAGCGGGCCGGCACGCACCGGTTTTATGGGCTGGCTCAATAAGCGTTTGCCGGTCGATGCCTTCGTTAAGGGCTCGATGACCGAGTACTACGCGCCCAAGAACTTCAACGTCTGGTACTTCTTCGGCTCGCTGGCACTGCTGGTGCTGGTCATGCAGTTGATCACCGGCGTCTTCCTCACGATGCACTACAAGGTTGGTGAAGCCACCGCCTTCGATTCGGTCGAGTACATCATGCGTGAGGTGCCTTATGGCTGGCTGCTGCGCTATCTGCACAGCACTGGCGCTTCGGCGTTCTTCATCGTCGTCTATCTGCACATGTTCCGCGCGATGCTGTACGGGTCGTACAAAGCCCCGCGCGAACTGCTGTGGCTGTTCGGCATGGTCATCTATCTGGCGCTGATGGCCGAGGCCTTCATGGGCTATGTGCTGCCGTGGGGCAACATGTCGTTCTGGGGCGCGCAAGTCATCGTCAATCTGTTCGGCACCATTCCGGTCATCGGGCCGGGTCTGGTCGAGTGGATCCGCGGTGACTACGGCATTGCCGACGCCACCCTTAATCGCTTCTTCTCGCTGCACGTTGTGGCCGTGCCGTTGGTGCTGTTGCTGCTGGTTGCGCTGCATCTGGTGGCGCTGCATGAAACCGGTTCCAACAACCCGGATGGCGTCGAGATCAAAGACAACAAGGACGCCAAGGGTAATCCGGTGGACGGCATTGCGTTCCACCCGTACTACACCATCAAGGATGTGTTCGGTGTGGGCGTGTTCCTGACGCTGTTCTGCATCGTGGTGTTCTTCATGCCCACCTTCGGCGGCATCTTCCTTGAGAAGCCGAACTTCGAAGTGGCCAACGCCATGTCGACGCCCGATCACATCGCGCCGGTGTGGTACTTCACGCCCTTCTACGCAATCCTGCGCGCAGTGCCCGACCAGCAGCTCGGTGCGCTGGCTATGGCCCTGTCGCTGGTTTGCTTGGTGCTGTTGCCTTGGCTCGACCGTTCGCCAGTGCGCTCCATCCGCTATCGCGGCTGGATGTGGAAAACGGCGCTGACGCTGTTCGTCATCTCCTTTGTGATGCTGGGTTACTTGGGCCTGATGCCGCCGTCGCCGCTGTACACCACGTTGGCGCGTATCTGCTCGGTGGTGTACTTCGCGTTCTTCGTGTTGATGCCCATCTACACCCGTCTGGACCCGGTCAAGCCGGTGCCGACTCGCCTGACTTCCGACCATGAGTGATATCCAGATGAGCACCCGCATTACGCGCCGCCGCAGCGGCTTCTCTGTGCGTCTGCTGGCACCCTTGTTGTTGGTACCGCTGATGCTCGCACCGGTCGCGATGGCAGCTGAGGCCGAGGGTCATGGCGGTGAGCCGGCGCACGTCAACTGGCAGGACTGGAAGGCCAACAACCAGATCAGCGATCAGGCATCGCTGCAGCGCGGCGCGGCCAACTTCGCCAACTACTGCGCCAGCTGCCACTCGCTCAAGTACCTGCGTTACGAGCGCATGGCCAAGGACCTGGGCATCCCCGACGATCTGCTGCGCAAGAACCTCCTGCCGGACGGCGCAAAGCCCACCGACTACATGATGGTCAACTTCCCCAAGGCCGATGCTGAGGCTTGGTTTGGCAAGATGCCGCCCGATTTGTCGCTGATCACCCGTTCCAAGGGCAGCGACTATGTGTACCAGTTCCTCAAGAGCTTCTACGTCGACGAGAGCACTGCCACCAAGAGCAACAACCTGGCGCTGCCGGGCGCGGCCATGCCGGCGGTGCTGTCCGAGCTTGAGGGCGTCAAGCGCGCGGTGTTCGCAGAACAGGGCGCGGTCGGCGGTCACGGCGGCGGCCCGGTAGTGGAGCGGTTTGAAGAAGTCGCAGCCGGTTCGCTGTCGCCCGAGAAGTACGATGCGTTCGTGCGTGACACGGTCAACTACATTTCTTACGCCGGTGAGCCGTCGCAACTGCAGCGTAGCGCTCTGGGCATCTGGGTCGTGCTGTTCCTGCTGGTCTTCACGGGCTTTGCTTGGTTGCTTAAGCGCGAGTACTGGCGCGACGTCCACTAAGGACGTCGTTCCACCCCCGTGGCAGAGCTCTCACGTCGTCCGTACTTGTTGCGGGCGATGCATGATTGGATCTGCGACAGCGGCCAGACGCCGCATGTTGTCGTCGATGCCACCAAGGACGGCTTACAAGTGCCGCCCGGATTTGTCAGCGAAGGGCGCATCGTTCTCAACGTGTCGCTGTCGGCCACTCAAGGTCTGCTAATCGGCGCGGATTTTCTCGAGTTCACAGCTCGCTTTGGCGGCGTTAGCCACTATGTGCGTGTACCGATTCAGGCTGTGCAGGGCATCTATGCCCGCGAGACCAGTGAAGGCATGGTGTTTCCGGAAGAGGGCGCAGCTGTCGATGCTGACCCCTCTGATCCGGCAGATCCGCCGCCCGCAGCACCGCCTGCCGGTGGCGGACCGGCAGCCGCCACGCGACCACGCCCCAGCCTCAAGATCGTCAGATAACAGAGCGTCTGGCGTACACGCCGTAGGCGGCAATCAGCGCATAGCAGGCTGCTGGCAGCAGCAGCGCCAGACGCAGATCAAACAGATCGGCCAGATGGCCGGTGAGCGGCGGGATGATCGCACCGCCCACAATCGCCACACATAAGATGCCTGAGCCGTCTGCGGCGCGTGCGCCCAAGCCTTCGCAGGCCAGACTAAATATGGTCGGGAACATGATCGAGTTGCACAGGCCGATGGCCAGCAGCGCCCAACCTGATACGGCGCCCTCTGACAGCAGAGCAGTGAGCAATAGCACAACAGATGCGCTGGCTGCCGCAGCCAGCACCTTGCCTGGCGACACCAGACGCAGCAGCGCTGCGCCGATGAAGCGACCGACCAGCGCGCCACCCCAATAGAACGGCACATGCGTGCCGGCGCTTTGCGCATCCAGACCCAGAGTGGAAGGCTGCATCAGGAAGTTGACGATGAGAGAGCCGATGGCCACCTCTGCGCCGACATACAAAAAGATGCAGGCCACGCCATAGCCAAAGCGCGCGCGGCCCAGCAGCGCTATCGCATGGCTCCAACGCAGCGTTGCGGCATGACGGTCCTGCAGGCGATGACGGCGCATCCAGATCAAACCTGCCAGGACCACCAATGCCGCGGCCAAGCCCATGTACGTGTGGCTGACTACAGCGGTCTCGCGCTGACGATAGGCCAGCAACGATTCGCCTTGCAGGGCCTCGGTGGCAATGCCCGCCAGCGGGGCCAGGATCAGCAGCGAGCCGACATACGGGAAGATCGTCGTACCGAGTGAGTTGAACGCTTGGGCGAAGGTGAGGCGGCTGTGCGCCGTGCGTGGTGTGCCCAGCAATGAGATGAGCGGATTGGCCACCACTTGTACGGTGGTGATGCCGGCAGCCACGATGAACAGCGCTAGCAGAAATAGCGAAAACACCCCGGCCTGTGAGGCGGGTATGAACAGCAAGCAGCCTGCTGCCATGACTGCTACACCCAATGCAGCGGTGCGCAGATAGCCGTAGTGGCGCACGACGCGTGCCGCTGGAATCGACACGATAAAATACGCAGCAAAGAACGCAGATTGCACCAGCATTGCCTGCGCATAGCTGAGCGTGAACAGTTCTTTGAGTTTGGGAATCAACACGTCGTTGAGGCTGGTGATGCCGCCGAACACGAAGAACAGCACGAACACGAACACCTGCAGGTCGGGCGCGTCATGTCCATGCGGCGGCGTATCGCTGCCGGGCACCGGATCGGTGGACGAAATATCACGAGTGTCCAGATGCTGTGCCATGGGTTATTTCCAGTTGCGTGCGGGCAGGGTAAGGGTAAGAGGCGGATCCAGATCCAGTGATGAACGGCCACTGGCCAACAGATACTCTCCGGCAGGCTGCTGCCATTGGCCATCGCGCCATTGCGCCAGTACGCGCGGTTCTAAATCGATGCGCAGCTCGCGGCTTTCGCCCGGCGCTAGCATCACACGCTGATAACCCGCCAGGCGGCGTGTGGCTGTGCCGGCCATCGAGGTGACATAGATTTGCACGATCTCGGCACCGCCGCGATCACCGATGTTGCGCACGCTGCAAGTCAGTTGCGGCGTGGGCGTGGCCACTAGATTGCTGCAGTGTGTGTCAAAGCGCGTGTAAGACAGACCAAAGCCAAACGCGAACAGCGGCTGCTGACCTTGGCGCGCATGCCAGCGATAGCCGACATCGCTGCCTTCGATTTCATAGTTGATCGTCAGCGTTTGTCCGGCTCTGCCACGACCTACAAAGCCAGGCTCGACGGTCTCGGCACCATCGAGTGCCGGACGTGGCAGCTGTGCTTCGCTGGCCGGGAAGGTGACTGGCAAGCGACCGGAAGGATTTGCGTCGCCGAACAGCAGCGCCGTAATAGCTTGTGCGCCGCGTGCACCGGGATACCAAGCCTGCAGTACGGCGCCCACGGCGCCCAGCCAAGGCATCCGCACCGGGCCGCCGGTTTCCAGTACGACCACGGTGCGCGGGTTGGCAGCAGCGACAGCGGCGATCAGCGCATCCTGCCCATCGGGCAGTGACAGATCCGGGACGTCATAGCCTTCGCTCATGTATTGCGTGGCGAACACGATAGCCACATCTGCCTGGCGGGCTGCAGCGACGGCATCACTGATGTAGCGGCCACTGCGAAAGCTCAGTTGTGTGTTGGGGGCGCGTGCCCGCAGCGCCTTGATGGGGCTGCTGTCGTGATAGGTCTCGTTCATCATTTTAGAGAACGGACCTTCTGGGCCGACGGTACGCAGCGCTGCAGGACCGTCGGGTCCGTGCACCAAGCTTGATCCGCCGCCGGCCATAACACCGGCATCTGCATTACCGCCAATGATAGCAATGCGCTTGAGATTGGCAGGCAGCGGCAGCAGTGCGCCGTTGTTGCGCAGCAGTACGCTGCCCTGTAACGCCACCTGTTCGGCGATGGCGGAATGGGCCTTAGCGTCGACTTTGCGCAGCTTGGGTGGATGACGGTCGAGCCCAACCGCGTAGATCGATCGCAACACACGACGGTTCATGTCATCGACACGCGCCCAATAGCCGGCATCCTTTTTGGCTGCGTTGAGCAGCGGTTTGTCGAAGAACACCTGCGGATCGATCTGCTGACCGGACTGCTGGTCCAGACCCTGAAGCGCGAAGTCCAGCGAGTGCACTGCACCCCAGTCGGACATCACCCAGCCTTTGTAGCCCCATTCACGCTTGAGCACTTGATTGAGCAGCCAGTCGTTGCCGCAGCCATAGGCGCCGTTGATACGGTTGTAGGCACACATGACGGCACCGGGTTTACCTCGTTCTATGGCCAATTCAAACGACAGCAGATCGCTTTCGCGGGCGGCCGATTCACTGATGCGCACATCGTGGAACGCGCGACCGGTTTCCTGATCGTTGAGTGCGTAGTGTTTGACTGTCGAGAGCACATGCGCGGATTGGATGCCGGCCACTGCAGCGCCAGCCAGCGTGCCCGACAGCAATGGATCCTCGCTGAAGTATTCAAATGTGCGACCGTTGCGCGGCTCGCGCAGCAGGTTGTTGCCACCGGCTAGCAATACGTTAAAGCCCTTGGCATGCGCCTCGGTGCCGATCATCGCGCCGCCTTCTTGCAACAGCTGCGGGTTCCAGCTGGAGGCCATTGACGGGCCGGAGGGCAGGGCCGTGGCAGCCTCTTTGTCGCCGCGGCGTCCTCCGACCCAGGCCACACCCAGACTGGCATCGGATTCGATTAGCGGCGGCACACCCAGACGCGGGATGCCATACACATAGCCTGCGCCGGGTACGTGACCAGGTGGCACAGGCGGCGGCAGCCATGCAGCTGACAAACCGTGCAGCAGTGTGGTGCGTTCGGCAGGGCGCATGTTGCGCAGCGTCTGCTCGGCGCGTGTATCTGGGTCAGCGACCGCAGGTGTGCCACTGAGGGCGGGCAATACGGCAGCGCTGGCCACTGCCAGCACGGTGCCAGCAAGCTGCCGGAACATTCTCATCGCGGATCCCCTGTTATTTTCCGTGAGCGACGCGGCCGCCTGTGGCGCTGCGAGGTTCAAGGTATGCTCGGGGCAGGTTACCAACGGGGATGGACGATGAACAAGCCAATGACGCTGGCCGCACTGCTGCTGGCCGCGTTTGCTGCACCGGCACTTGCTGCCGATGCCAACGCCGGCAAGCAAGTGTTCGGATCGCAGTGCGCGCTATGCCACAGCGCAGAGCCTAACGATAACGGTGGTGCGCAAGGTCCTGCACTGCACGATCTGTTCGGTCGCAAGTCGGCCACCGGTGCTGGCTTCAGCTATACGCCTGCGCTAAAGACTTCCAACCTCACCTGGGATGAGGCAACGCTGGAGCGTTTCCTGGCTGCACCCACCAGTGTGGTGCCGGGTTCGGCGATGGTGGTGGCGGTAACCGATGCCGCAGATCGCGCCGATGTGGTGGCGTACTTCAAGGCCGTTAAGGAAGGCACATTCAAGCCGGCTGCTGCGCGCGCGGGCTTTGTGCCGCCGCCTGCCACCAAGGCCGCCAGTGGCGATGGCGACTGGAAGAAGGATGCGCCGGGCCGCCGTCATCGCATTGACTTGGCCAAGCTGCCCGCGCCTTTCGAGACGCCGTCGGCCAGCAACTTCCCGCGCTTTGTCGACAAGCCGGCTGGTGCATCGCTCAAGGTGCCCGATGGCTTCACGGTAGAGGTGTTTGCCAAAGATCTGCCGGGCGCGCGCAACATGCGCGTTGCACCCAATGGTGATGTGTTGCTGGCGCAGACACAGTCCAACCGCATTGCCGTGCTACGCCCCTCTGCTGATGGCAGTAAAGCCGCGCAAGTCACGACCTTTGCGCAAGGCCTGAACCTGCCGTTTGGCATGGCGCTGTATCCGGCCACTGATCCCAAGTGGCTGTATGTCGCCGAGCTCAATCGCGTGGTCCGCTATGCCTATAAGGTGGGCGATACCGTCGCCACTGGAGTGCCGGAGGTGGTGGTGGCGCAGCTGTACAACAGCCGCGCTAATGGTCACTTCACCCGCGACTTGGTGTTCTCGTTGGATGGCAAGCGCATGTTTGTGTCGGTGGGTTCCGAGACGAATGTGGCCGAGCACATCAGCAAGAAGACCGTTGCCGAAGCGCAGGCTTTCGAGAAGCAATATGGCTTGGGTGCAAGCTGGGACAGCGAGACGCGCCGCGCCGCCGTGTTGGTGTTTGACGTGGCCAACCCGGGCACCGGCAAAGTGTTTGCCAACGGCATTCGCAACTGCGTGGGTCTGACCATGCAGCCGGTCAAGGGTGAGCTGTGGTGCACCACCAACGAGCGCGACATGCTCGGTGATGATCTGGTGCCCGACTACAGCACGCGCGTGCAGGAGGGCAAGTGGTATGGCTGGCCCTGGTACTACATGGGCAATCATGAAGACCCGCGTCACAAAGGTGAGCGACCGGATCTGGCCGGCAAGGCCACCGTGCCCGATGTGCCTTTCCAGGCGCACTCGGCTGCCTTGAATCTGGCTTTTTACACTGCTACCAGCGGTGCTGCAGCGTTCCCCCGCAACTACGTGGGTGAGGGCTTTGCGGTGTTGCACGGTTCGTGGAACCGCGCCTTTCGTACCGGTCACAAGGTGGTGCGCGTGCTGATGAAGAATGGCGTCCCCACAGGTGAGTACGAAGACTTCATGACCGGCATGATCACCGACAGTGGTGACGCTTGGGGTCGTCCGGTGGGTGCAGCGGTGGCCAAGGATGGTTCGCTGCTCATCAGTGATGATGGCGCCAACCTGATCTATCGCATCGCTTACACAGGCAAGCGCTAGTTAGAGCGGACCGCGGCGTCAGTGCGCATCAAAGGCGCCGCGGATCCATTCAATGTGATGACGCCCATCTGTGGGCTGTATATCCAGCACATCAAAACGCACCCGTAGTTTTGCCAGCTGCGGTTGCTGCATAAGCAAGTGACGGCTAGTGCGCAGAATACGACTGCGCTTTTTCCAATCGACACTGGCTGCGCCGCCACCGTAGTCGCGACGGCTGCGCAGTCGCACTTCGGCAATGATCAGGATGTCTGGAGTCTGCGTGGCGATGATGTCGATCTCGCCCATGCGGCAACGGTAGTTGCGCGCGATGACCTGCAGGCCCTGCGATTGCAGGTAGTCCACTGCCAGCGCCTCGCCCTCTTGGCCGATGGCGCGACGATCAATGGTCACGGGATCAGCGGCGGCGCCGACAGCAGCATGGGTTTGCCGCTGCGCAACTGAGCCCAGTCGAGCTCGCGGCGGATGCGTCGCTCTGCATCGGGTGCGAGCCGGCCGGTGACACCTGCCAGTGGCCATTGCCAGCGCGGATCACGCAGCGCCAAAGCCAATTGACCCGCGTCATAGCCAAACGCATAGAGACGCGGTGGTGTGGCGGTGGGGCCGCCCCAGGCTGCTTGCGTGGCAGTGCGCGTGTCGGCTACCGGGCCGGCCTCTTGCAACAGCCACGGCATGTCGGGGAACAGCATGCCGTCGATATCGCGATTGACCTGCGGATTGGGCTCGTAACCATCCGAGGTCATATAAGTGGGCACATCTCCGGCGTAGAAGAAACGTAGCTGTGGGCGGATTTGTCGCAGCGCTAAAGATTGTCCGGCTGCAAAGATGAAATCGACATCGGCGCGACGGCGCGATTCGAAGTTGAGTTTGCCGCCGACTAGGTCTTGCACGCGTTTGTGGCGCGCCCGGCTTTCATCGATGCGCAGCGCGGCGGTGATCTGCGCGGTGAACTCTGCGCCCTGCGGATCGTAGGTGGCCTGTGCCAGCAGCTTGCCGCCGCCGGCTAGCAGCTCACTGTTGAAGGCAGCAGCCACGCGCGTACCCCAGTCGCCGGTGGGCGTGATGAGAATGGCGCGCTTGTGGCCCTGAGCCAGTGCATGGCGCGCAATCTGTCGCGCTTCGTCTTCGGGCGATAGGCTGTATTGCCAGACGTTGGCCGGTGCCACTTGGCCGGTTGGTAGCGAGTTGAGCAACAGCATGGGCGTGCCACGCGTGTTGGCGGCAACGGCTGCCACGGCTTCATCGCGGGTCAGCGGTCCGATGATCAAACCTGCGCCCTCGGCTTGCGACTTGGCCACTGCTTCGGCGACCGACATGGCGCTGGTGTCGTGAATGCGCAGCTGCGGCCGTTGGCCCTCGGGCAATTGCGACAGCGCGCCTTGTAAGCCATCGCGCACCAAGGCTGCGGCTGCGCCGTTGCGCCCGCCCAAGGGCAGCAGCACGGCGACGGGGACATTGGCCAGTGCAGCCAGAGCGGGGGCCGGACCGCCGCCAGTAGTGAGTTCTGCCATATAAATGCTGCTGCCGGGATGCGAGGGATAGCGTTTGCGCCAGGCGGCCAGCTCGCGCGCGGCCGATAGTGGACTGCGCGCGGCCGTGGCGGCCAGCGTGCCCAGATCGAGCCAGCCACGGATGACGGGCTCGTTGGCAGGTGGGGCGGTAAATTTGGTGCCGCGCTCGGCTGATTGGCGCAGCGCGCCCAGTAGTGCGCTGCGCTGTGCCGTGCGCTCGGCATCGCTGGCCAACAGCGGTTCTGCGGTCAGCGCAGCACGTACGGCATCGACCGGGCGGCCTGCGGCAAAGGCGGTGCGCTGGCGCAGTTGCCAGTAGGGCAGCGCGTCGGTGGCCGGTGCCGCCAATGCGGCCATGACTTTCCAGGCATCGGCGGGTTTGTCGCGCACCAGCTGGATGCTGGTTTCGAGCAGGCCGCGCTCCAGTGTGAGCGCCGGGGTGTAACCGGCTCCTGGCGGCGGTAGTGCAGCTAGTGCGGTATCGGGCTTGCCGGCGGCCAGCCATTGGCGTGCTGCCGACAGACTCAGCTGCAGGCCCAGCGGTGGTGGGTTGGTAGCTGACAATGCGCTGTACATTGTGGCAGCAGCGGCATGATCACCGCTCGCGGCCAGTCGGGCAGCCTGTTCGACAGAGGCGAGTGGGGCGCTGACCTGCAGCGGACTGCACGCCACCAGCAGCAGCGCCAGGCCCATTAGGGCCGCGCGTACAAAGCTGGGTTGCATCGCTTTGATGGTGGGGGGCAAGCTGGTATCCCTTGAGGCCGATGTGCGCCGACTGGAGAGTATAGTGGGTGCTGCAAAAGGCCGGATTGATGTCGTGGCCACGCCGATAGGCAATTTGGCTGATTTGTCGCCACGGGCGCGTGATGCGCTGGCCCATGCCGATGTGGTGGCTGCCGAGGACACACGGCACAGCGGCGGGTTGCTGCGCTCGCTGGGGCTGCAGAGGCCGATGCTGTCTTTGCATGAACACAACGAACGCGACCGCATAGACGAACTCCTGGCGCGCCTGGCGCAAGGCCAGGTGATTGCGTTGATCAGCGACGCCGGCACCCCGCTGGTGTCGGACCCGGGCTATGCGCTGGTGGCCGCTGCGCTGGCCGCCGGCTTTGATGTGCAGGCCATACCCGGTCCCTCGGCCGTGCTGGCGGCGCTGGCGGCCAGTGGTCTGCCCACCGATCGCTTTTGCTTTGAGGGCTTTTTGCCAACCAAGGCTGGTGCGCGACTGGAGCGTTGCCGCGAGCTGGCCACAGAGCCGCGCACGCTGGTGCTGTTTGAGGCACCGCATCGCATTGCCGACACCTTGGCCGATCTGGCCACGGCCTGTGGCCCCGAGCGGCGCGCCGCAGTGGCACGCGAAATCACTAAGGCACACGAGACGATATATCGCGGCACGTTGGCCGAGTTGCTCGATATCTGCGGCAAAGATACCAATTTTGCTCGCGGCGAGATCACGCTGGTATTGCACGGTGCGCCACAGGCCGACACCACGCCCGATGCGGCGTTTGTGCGGCGGGCGCTCACTGTGTTGCGTGGCGAGCTGTCGACTTCGCGTGCCGCGGCGGTGGTGGCTCAGCTGACCGGTTTGCGTAAATCTGACGTGTACGCTTTGGCAGTCGCGCAGGGTGGCACCGAAGAAGAGGATGTTGGTGGCGCTTAGCCTGTGGCTTTGCAGATAACGGTGCGACAATGCATCGCGAAACCCGGTCGGCACCGGGTGCGGATCGATGACAAAACAATGAATACACCTCTGGTTCGCGCCTTGGCGCTGTCGGCTCTGGTCTGCTCTGTTGCTGCCTGCGATGGCGGTAAGAACAAAGCGCCGCCACCACCACCGGTACCCGAAGTGGGCGTCATCACGCTGCAGCCCAAGCCGGCGCAGCTCTATAGCGAACTGCCGGGCCGCGTGACTGCCACGCGTACTGCAGAGATCCGCCCGCAGGTGGCCGGTATCCTGCAAAAACGCTTGTTCACCGAAGGCAGCGAGGTCAAGGCCGGTCAAGCGCTGTATCAAATCGATGCCGATGCTTACCGCGCTGCCGTGGGTCGCACACGCGGCGTGCTGGTCAGTGCCGAAGCCCAAGCCACCAACACACGTACCATCGCCCAGCGCTATCAAACGTTGTTCGAACGTCAACTGGCCAGCCAGCAGGATCGCGACAATACGCGCGCCAACCAGCTGCGCGCCGAGGCCGATGTGGTCGCGGCAAAAGCCGCACTCGATGCAGCACAGGTGGAGTTGGATCGCACGCGCATCAGCGCACCGATCAGCGGCCGTATCGGTCGTTCGCAAGTGACCGAGGGCGCATTGGTCAGGGTAGCGCAGGATGCGCCGCTGGCAGTGATACAGCAGCTCGATACGGTGAATGTTGATGTCACGCAGTCCAGTGCAGAGTTGCTGCGCCTTCAACGCGAATTAGCCAGTGGTCGTTTGCAGCAGGACAAGGCCGTCACGGCGCGCGTCATGCTGACACTCGAAGATGGTTCGGCTTACCCCGAAGCCGGTGAGTTGCGATTCTCTGAAGTCACTGTCGATGCCGGTACCGGCTCGGTGTTGCTGCGCGCCAGCTTCCCCAACCCGCGTCGTGAGTTGTTGCCCGGTATGTTTGTGCGTGCGCGCGTGGGCCAAGCCGTGGCCACCCAAGCATTGCTAGTGCCGCAGGCCGGTGTATCGCGCAATGCGCGCGGTCTACCCACCGTGTTGGTGATCGGTGCTGATGACATGGCCGAAGAGCGCGTGCTCACGACCGGTCGCGTCATCGACAACCAGTGGCAGGTGCTTGACGGTCTCAAGGCTGGCGACCGCGTGATCGTTGAAGGACTGCAGCGCGCCAAGGCCGGCAACAAAGTGAAGCCTGTGCCTGCCGGCTCCAAGCCTGCGCCTGGGGGTCCACCAGGCGCGCCGCCGGCCGGTGCGCCGTCTGCCGCGCCCAAGGGCTGAGCCATGCTGTCGCGCTTTTTCATCGATCGGCCCGTGTTTGCCTGGGTGCTGGCGCTGGTGTTGATGCTGGCCGGCGGCATTGCAGTAAAGACTTTGCCGGTCATGCAATATCCCAACATCGCACCACCGCAGGTGACGGTGTCTTCCAACTATCCGGGTGCTTCTGCGCAGACCGTGCAGGACAGTGTGGTGCAGGTCATTGAGCAGCAGCTCAATGGCATCGACGGTCTGGACTACATCACCTCTGAGAGCACGGCCGACGGCAGCGGCAGTGTCACGCTGAGTTTTTCGCAGGGCACCAGCCCCGACATTGCGCAAGTGCAGGTGCAGAACAAACTGCAGGCCGCCATGCCCTTGTTGCCTGCCGAAGTGCAGCAGCAAGGCCTGCGTGTCAACAAACCCACGCGCAACTTTTTGGTGGTGCTGGGCTTTCGCTCTACCGACAACAGCATGACCAGCGAGGAGATCAACAACTACGTTGCCTCCAACGTGCTCGACCCGATCAGCCGCACGGCTGGCGTGGGTGATGTGCAGTTGTTCGGTGCGCAGTTTGCGATGCGCGTGTGGCTTGATCCGGCCCGACTGGCCAGCTATCGCGTGACTACCGCCGATGTGGTGGCGGCGATCCGCGCGCAAAACGTGCAGGTTTCAGCAGGCCAGTTGGGTGGTTTGCCGGCCGTCCCCGGTCAGGCGATCACCGCAACCATCGTCGGCCCGTCGCGACTGTCAACGCCTGAGCAGTTCGGCAACATTCAGCTACGCGTTAATTCAGACGGCTCTATTTTGCGCATCCGCGATATTGGTCGCGTGGGATTAAGTGCCGAGAATTATGCGCGTGAGGTCTATCACAACGGCCAGCCTGGCGCGGCTATGGCCGTGCGCTTGGCCATTGGCAAGAACGCGCTCGACACCGTCGACAACATTCACGCCACCATCGCTCGCTTGCAGCCCTTCTTCCCCAAGGGCCTCGATGCAATCTATCCGCAGGACACTACGCCCTTTGTGCGCACCTCGATTCGTGAGGTTGCCAAGACGCTGGCCGAGGCCATCGTGCTGGTGTTCCTGGTCATGTATCTGTTTCTGCAGAATCTGCGCGCTACGCTCATTCCCACACTGGCCGTGCCGGTGGTGATGCTGGGCACCTTTGGTGTGCTGTCGGCCTTTGGTTATTCCATCAACACGCTGACCATGTTCGGCATGGCGCTGTCTATTGGCTTGCTGGTCGATGACGCCATCGTGGTGGTCGAGAACGTCGAGCGCGTGATGGCCGAAGAAGGTCTGTCGGCGCGTGAGGCGACGCGCAAGTCGATGGATCAGATCACTGGTGCATTGATCGGCATCGCCTTGGTGCTGTCGGCGGTGTTTGTGCCGATGGCGTTCTTCAGTGGTTCAGTGGGCGTCATTTATCGCCAGTTCTCGATCACGCTGGTATCTGCGATGACGCTGTCGGTGATCGTGGCACTGGTGCTTACGCCTGCGCTGTGCGCCACGCTGCTCAAGCCGCATGCAGCGCATGCGCGGGGTGGTTTGTTTGGCTGGTTCAATCGAGCCTTTGATCGCAGCAGCAAGTCTTACGCCAGTGGCGTGGCCGGCATGCTGACGCGCGGCAAGCGCTGGGTACTGGTGTATGGCGTCTTGGTCGGTGTGATGGTGGTGCTGTTTGCGCGCATTCCCACCTCGTTCCTGCCCGACGAAGACACCGGCACGATGTACAGCATCGTGCAGACCACGCCCGGCGCCACCAAAGAGCGCACGGCGGCGGCACTCAAGCAGGCACAGGATTACTTTCTGGAGCGTGAGAAAGACGTCGTCGACATGGTGATGACGGTCAACGGCTTTAACTTCGCAGGTACTGGTCAGAACATGGGCTTGGTGTTCGTCAAGCTCAAAAACTGGGATCAACGCCGCGAGCCGCAACAGAAGATCAAAGCCATCGCCCAGCGTGCGACGCGTTATTTTTCGGCGATCCGCGATGCTTCCATCATCGTGACAGTGCCGCCGGCAGTCTCTGAGCTGGGCAACTCGTCGGGCTTTGATCTGCAACTGCAAGATCGCGGTGGTGTGGGTCGTGAAGTGTTGCTGGCTGCGCGCGGCCAATTGCTAGGCATGGCATCCAAAGAGCCCACACTGGTCGGCGTGCGTCCCAACGGCATTGAAGACGCACCGCAGCTGCGCTTGAACATCGATCGCGAGAAGGCCGGTGCGCTGGGCGTAGCCATTGCTGATATTCATCAAACGCTCGCTACCGCCTGGGGCTCCAGCTACGTCAACGACTTCTTGGATCGCGGCCGTGTCAAACGTGTGTATGTACAGGGTGAACCCTTTGGCCGCATGCAGCCGGATGATCTGGCGCGCTGGCATGTGCGCAACAACAAGGGCGACATGGTGCCGTTCGCAGCCTTTGCCACTGCAGAGTGGAGTTTTGGTCCGCAGAAACTGGTGCGCTTCAATGGTGTGCCGTCTTTCAACATTCAGGGTGCTGCGGCGCCGGGCGAGAGCACTGGTGAAGCGATGAACTTGATGCAGCGCTTGGTCGCCAAGCTGCCGCCGGGCATCGGTGTGGAATGGACCGGCGTGTCCTTTGAAGAACGCTTGGCCGGCAGCAAGGGGCCGGCGCTGTATGCCATCTCGTTGGCCGTGGTGTTCTTGTGCTTGGCGGCGTTGTACGAGAGCTGGTCGATACCTGTAGTGGTGTTGCTGGTAGTGCCGCTGGGTGTGTTGGGTGCTGTGTTGGCCACGCTGATGCGCGGCATGGCCAACGATGTGTTCTTCCAGGTGGGCTTGCTTACGACGATGGGTCTTGCGGCCAAGAGCGCCATCCTCATCGTGGAGTTTGCCAAGTCCAACTTTGACGGTGGCATGCCACTGCGTGATGCGGTGCTGCAGGCTGCACGGCAGCGACTGCGGCCGATTTTGATGACCTCGCTAGCCTTCATGTTCGGCGTATTGCCGTTGGCATTGGCCAGCGGTGCTGGCTCTGGCGCGCAGAACGCGGTGGGCACGGGCGTGATCGGCGGCATGTTGGCCTCGACCTTCTTGGCGATCTTCTTCGTGCCGCTGTTCTTTGTGCTGGTGCTGCGCGGCTTCAAGGTGAAGCCGCGGCCGTCACTGTAAGGCGTTGCTTCAGTACAGCTCGACGCGTCGCGCCAGCAGCGCATCGAGCCGTGCCTCAAGTGGCGCATTGGTGCCGCGTAGGCCGGCAGCTACGCGCGCCACCCAGTCAAAATAGTCTTGTTTGCGTGCCAACGGCCAGTCCTGCGGCGGGCGCTGCAGCTGGTCAGTGAGGTTGCTGCAGAAGTCCGCCAGCTTTATCAGTTTGGCGTTGTTCGACAGATGGGGTGCCTTGTCTATCTGAAGCTGCTTCCGCTCGGCTTTCGGTAGGGCCTTGTTGTCGGTGACCTCTAGCACCAGATCGGCTACCGAAGAGTTGAGCAACTCGGCGATTTCGTCGGCAGTGGTCTGGGTGTCCTCGATTGTGTCGTGCAGTAGCGCGGCGCAGAGCACCGTTACATCACTAATGCCACCCTCTACTGCCAGTAGTGTGGCCAAGGCAATTGGGTGGTTTATGTAGGGCGACGCGTCGGTGTCCTTGCGGCGTTGCTGGCGATGTTTGATAGCGGCTAAGTCTGTCGCGATAAGCAGTGTGCTCAATGCTGGGGCTATAGGTTCTTGTTTCATGCGCCAACCTTTGCATATTGCAGGCTCATTTTTTGAGCCTGGTAGTGCCGCTGAGCTACTGCTTCAAGAACGCACCGAGGAACACGCCGGCTTCGGTCAGTGCGTCGCGCCCCTCACTGAGCATGAAGCCGAAGATGTGCCAGACATGCGGCATGTTGGGCCAGATGCTTAGGTGAACCGGTACGCCGGCAGCACCGGCGGCACCCGCCAAGCGCACTGCATCGTCTAGCAGCAACTCGGCGCTGCCGACCTGCACAAACAACGGCGGTAGACCGCGCAGATCCGCATACAACGGTGAGGCTAGCGGTGTGCTGAGCGGCTTACCCTGCAGATACAGCGCTGCCATGGCCTGCAAGCCCTCACGTGTGATCGACGGGTCCTCGGCAACCTTGGTCAGCATGGTGGAACCGCTGCAAGTCAGGTCGACCCACGGTGAAATCACCAACGCCGCAGCGGGCATCGGCAGGCCTGCATCGCGTGCCGCTACCAGCGTGGAGATCACCAAGCCACCACCAGCAGAGTCACCGGCCAGTGCGATGTCCGCTGGTTTGTTGCCTGCCTCAAGCAGCGCGCGATAAGCGGCCACGCAGTCATCGACGGCAGTCGGAAACGGATGTTCGGGCGCTAGGCGATAGTCCAGCGACACCGTGCGCACCCCCGCAGCGCGACCCATCTCCCCAGTAAGCGAGCGATAGTCGGTCGGGCTGCCGATCACAAATGCGCCGCCGTGGATATAAAGCAGCGTTTTGTCGGCGCGCGCCCCAGGTGTGAGTGAAGCCAGCGCGGGTCTTCCCGCCAGCGTCAACGACTCAAAGCTGATGTCGGCGGCCACTGGTGCTGCACCGATCGAGGCCGAGAAATCGCTGCGCGCTTTTGCTGGTGTGGCAGCCAGGTCCAGATCGTTGGATCGCAACAGGGTTATCAGTTGTGCAAGTTCTGCGCTGCTCATCGATGTGTGCTCCCTGATGACCCGGTGTGGATCACCGGTTGTTGTGGGGGCATCTTAGGCGCTGGCGACGCCTGCTGTAAGGTGGCGCAACTGCCGACCTGCAACCGGCCCGGAGACCCTGCTATGTCCGATGCTCTGATCACCCTTCGAGATGCGCTGCGAAGCTTTGCTGCCGAGCGCGATTGGGAACAGTTTCATACGCCGCGCAACTTGGCTGTCGCACTGAGTGTCGAGGCTGGCGAATTGCTGGAGCACTTTCAGTGGATGGATGAGGGTGCCTCAGCGCTGCTGTCTGCTGACAAGCGCATGCAGATCGGCGAGGAGATGGCCGATGTGCTGCTGTATTTGATACGGCTGGCCGACAAGCTCGATGTGGATCTGGTCGATGCGGCGCGAGGCAAATTGCAATTGAATGCGCTCAAGTACCCGGCAGAGAAGGTGCGGGGGAGCAGTAAGAAGTATACGGAGTACTGACTGTATTTTGGTCCTTTGGGGTTGATTTGCGAGTTTCATCGCAGGGGGTGCTGGCTAAAGATTTGGCTCAGTGCCAGCCCATCTTGCGGTGTACTTTTGTGCATACTAATATTGATCAATATGAATGGGATGCCATCAAGTCGGACGCGAACAAGCGCAAACACGGTGTGTCCTTTGCGGTTGCGGCTATGTCGCTCGAAGATCCCTTCTCATTGTCGATGCCAGACCCTGATTGCCAGGAAGAAGCCCGCTTTCTGAACTTGGGGCTGGATCCGCAGGGCAGGTTGCTAGTTACAGTGTTTGCGTACCGTGGAAGCCGGATACGGATCATTTCATCTAGGCGGGCGAGCAGCGCGGAGCGTCTGCAGTACAGGAGCATCGGATGAGAAAGCACTATGACTTCTCGAAAGCCAAGCGTGGCGCGGCTGTACCAACTGCGCCGGGCAAGACGCGTATCACGATCCGGCTTGATGACGAAATAATCGACTGGTTCCGTGCCCGGGTCGAGGCCGCCGGTCAGGGTAGCTACCAATCGCTGATTAATGCCGCGCTGCGTGAGCACGTGCAGCACCAGCGGGAACCTCTGGAGACGATCCTACGGCGCGTCATCCGCCAGGAGCTGCGCAAGGCGGGCTGACGCGCGGCAAGTGCGCTACAGCCGTATCCCGATCATCCCGTCCTGCTGTTCCCAGTCATACACGCGCAGCGCGCGGCAAGGTCCTTCGGTGTAGTAGGTGCAGGCACCGCTGGTCAGGTCAAACAGATAGCCGTGCATGTCGCAGCGGATGTTGCTGCCGCGTACGCGTGAGTTGGCAAAGGGATGCCCAGCATGGGGGCAGATGCCTTCCAGCACCGAAGGCTGTCCGGCCTGCTGGACCAGCACCACATCCACGCCGTCGATCGTGAAGGCCTTCAGGTACCCGTCGTGCAGCTGGTTCAACTGCTCCAGCGCGTGAAAGCGCTGGCTCATTCCTTGAAGTAAGGCTCGACGGTGCCGCGATGCTGCAGCATCAGCGGCTTGCCGCGCCGATCCAGTGACTTGCCGACCGCAACGCGGATCCAGCCTTCGGAGACGCAGTACTCCTCGACATTGGTGCGTTCCTGGCCATTAAAGCGGATGCCGACGTTACGGCTAAGCAGCGCCTCGTCGTAGTAACGGCTAGATGGGTCGATGCTCAGGCGGTCGGGTAGCGTGTCGGTCACGAGAGACTCCTACGGGATAAGCCGCGATGATAGCCCAAGCTGGCGCAGCGCCCGGCAACCACTATCCGCAGGGGCAGCAGTCGGTGCCTTGATACAGTGAGGCCTGCCGCTTCAGCCAGCCAGAGGGCTTCATGACTGCACTTACCCTGATAAATCCGCCTGGGCTCTATGATTCCTCGCCCAATGCTTATTCACAGCTCGCCCTTGTGCCTGCGGGTCGCCGGCTGGTGTATGTGGCGGGGCAGGGCGGTGATAACCCTGATGGCAGCTTCAGCGCTGACTTTCGCACCCAAGCGGCCAGCGCGTTTCGCAATGTGGGCATTGCCCTTGATGCGTGCGGTGCCACACCTTCTGACGTTGCAAAGATTACTGTGTTGATCGTTGAGCACGACATGCAGAAGCTGCGCATCATGCAGAGCGAGCAGCGCGTGCTGTTCGGCGCCCATCATCCTGCGGCTACGCTGATTCCCGTTCCTTGCCTGGCCCTGCCCGGCATGCTGATCGAAGTTGAGGCGATCGCCGCAGTGGCGTGATGCCTTTCGCTACGGGTCACTACCATCCCTGTTACCCTTGCGTCGGGGAGTCGGCCGGGCAGTCGCTGCGCTTCACTGGCAACAGTGCGGCGGGGAGGAAAGTCCGGGCTCCAGTGGACAAGGTGCCAGGTAATGCCTGGGAGGCGTGAGCCTACGGAAAGTGCAACAGAGAGCAAACCGCCTAAGTATCCGCAAGGATGCCGGTAAGGGTGAAAGGGTGCGGTAAGAGCGCACCGCGTCGGTGGCAACACTCGACGGCACGGCAAACCCCACCTGGAGCAAGGCCAAATAGGGAAGTAGTGGCAGCCCGCAAGGGTGCGTCACAGCGTGGGTCCCGCGTACTTCCGGGTAGGCTGCTAAAGGGCTGCGGTGACGTAGTCCGTAGAGGAATGACTGTCCTCGACAGAACCCGGCTTATAGGCCGGCTCCCCCCTTTGATTACACGTGGGTGTACCGGTGTGGCCGGCTCCCCCCTTTTAGTTCATTCGGAGGGTGACGATCTATGCGAAGTTGGCTACGCCGCTATCTGATTGCTCCCTTGCTGGCGCTATTAACCAGTGGCATCGCGCCGCGGCGACTGGCGTTGTGCGTCGCGCTGGGTATTGTGATTGGCAACATTCCCATCCTAGGTGTGTCGACGTTGCTCAGCGCCGCACTTGCGTTACTGCTACGACTTAACTTACCTGCCATCCAATTGGTGCAGGGTCTGATGGCGCCCACGCAGTTACTGCTGATCATTCCGCAGGTGCGTCTGGGTGAATGGCTGCTGCGTTCACCGCCAGAGCCCTTGTCGATAGAGACGAGCCTGCGGCTGCTTGAGCAAGGCATCGGCCATGCCATCGTGGTGCTGTGGAACGCGATCATTCACGCAGGCGTGGCGTTCCTGCTGGTCGGGCCGTTGGCAACGCTGTTGCTGTACGTCGCATTGGTGCCGGTGTTCGAGCGCGCTGCCCGTCGGCGCACCGCCGCTGCAGTCAACTCAGAAAACAAAATCGACTCGCGCCCGATATAGTCCAGTACATGTCACCCACTACTCGCAAATGGACTCGTCGCGCTTTACTCACTGCCGGTGGCTTGGTCGGTGGAGGCTTGATGGTCGGTGTGGGTGTGGTGGCCTTCGCGCCCAATCGCTTAAGCCTGCTGCCGCCTGGGCAGCCTGATCAACATTGGCTCACGGCTTGGCTCAAGATCGCAAGCAACGGCACGGTCACGGTAGTGGTGCCGCACTGCGACATGGGGCAGGGCGCGCAGACCGCGTTGGCCATGATGGCTGCCGAAGAGCTGGACGCAGAGTGGTCGCAGGTTGTTATCGAAGAAGCCCCTGCCCAAGACGCTTACGCCAACTCGCACATCATCCGCGCTTTTATTCCTGGCGCAGTGCCGGCGTGGTTGTCACGCGGCTTTGACTGGAGCACCTACAAGCTGGCGCAGACCATCGGTCTGCAGGTCACAGGCGGCAGTGCCAGTGTGCGCAGTACCGGTCGCTATGGCATGCAGGTGGCCGGTGCAGCTGCACGCGCCATGCTGATGCAGGCTGCAGCCAAGCGTTGGGCCGTGCCAATTGATCAACTCAGCGTGGCGCAATCGCGCGTTGTGCATGAGGCCAGTGCACGCAGTGCCGGCTTTGGTGACTTGGCAGCCGATGCAGCGCTGTTATCCGTGCCGTCATCACCGGCGCTTAAAGCGCGCAAAGACTGGCGTTTATTGGGTACTTCGCCGCAGCGACGTGACATCCCGGCCAAAGTCGATGGCAGCTTGCGTTACGGAATCGATGTGCAACTGCCGGGTCTATTGCATGCCAGTGTGCGTGCGGCACCGGTGCAAGGCAGCACCTTGCTGTCTGTCGATGAAGCCCCTGCGCGCGCCATGCCCGGCGTGCAGGCGGTAATCAAACTGGCCGATGCGGTGGCTGTCGTGGCCAACACGTGGTGGCAGGCCGATCAAGCAGTGCAAAAGCTGCAACCGCAGTTCAGCGCTGTAAGCCAAGGCCCTGCAGATAGCGCGGCGTTGTTTGCTTCGATAGAAAGCTCGCTAGCCAAAGCCAGCGGTGTGGAGCAACACGGTGACGTAGAGGCGGCCTTGGCAAATGCTGCCCAGCGTGTGGAAGCGCGTTATCAGCTGCCGTTATTGGCACATGCGGCGATGGAGCCGCTCAATGCCACAGTGCGCATTGCCGACGGCCACTGTGAAGTGTGGGCAGGCACACAAGATCCGCTGTCGGCGCGCAAAGTCGCCGCCGCAGCAGCTGATGTATCTAAAGACACCGTCACGCTGCACAACATGCCATTGGGTGGCAGTTTTGGTCGCCGTTTGCCCGGTGCCTTTGACTACATTGATCAGGCCACGCGCATTGCTAAGGCGATGTCACCCGCACCGGTCAAGCTGCTGTGGTCGCGCAGCGAGGACATGCAGCACGATTATTACCGGCCGGCGATGATTGCCACGCTGCAAGGCGCTGTGGATGTTGCAGGCAAGCTCACCACCTGGCGTGCGCGTTACAACGGCGGTGCAGAAGCACGGGCCGGCATGCCGCCGTATCAAATCGACAACCTCGATCTGCGCAGCAGCAACTATGCCGCGCACAGCGTGCGCGAAGGCTCTTGGCGTTCGGTAGGGTTTTCGCAGCAGTGCTTTGTCATTGAATCGTTCATCGATGAGCTTGCTCACGCAGCACAGCAGGACCCGCTGGCGTTTCGTTTGGCTGCACTGCAACACGCACCGCGTCATCGCGCGGTGCTGCAAGCCGCAGCACAGCGTGCGCAGTGGGGCGAGCCGTTGCCGTCAGGCCAAGGTCGCGGCATTGCACTGGTTGAGGCCTTTGGCTCGTTGTGTGCACAAGTAGCGCAGGTGCAAGTCGATGCCAGTGGTGGCATCAGTGTGCTGCGCATGGTGGCTGCGGTGGATTGCGGTGCAGTCATTCATCCCGATGGTGCGTTGGCTCAGATACAGGGTGGCATGCTGTTTGGCTTATCGGCCGCCCTGTATGGCGAAATCACGCTTGCCCAGGGGCGGGTGGTGCAAACCGGCTTCGGTGATTACCCGCAACTGCGCATCGATGCGGTGCCGCAGGTAGAAGTGGAGTTTTTACAGTCCGACGCCCCTCTGGGTGGGTTGGGCGAACCGGGCGTGCCGCCCGCCGCGCCGGCTTTGGCCAATGCAATCTTCGCGGCCTCCGGACAACGGCTACGGGAACTGCCCTTGCAGCGGGCGCTTCGCGAGGCCTGAGGCCCGTAAATCGGGCCTCTCGTGAAGGCTGTTTGTGAGCAAACAAGCCCAAGTGCCGGAATCACAAAGGATAAGCGTTCCAGGAGCCGCCCCACTTTGAGGCGACGCGCGTAAGTCTTTGTGCCTACGGCAAATTAACCCTGCAATTTCGTTGACAGCAACGCCGAACGGTTCATATAGTCGCGCCCAGTGGGAGCAAGTGGGGCGAAATGGGCGACCCCCCAGTGCAGGTCATGTTCAGAGGCGCATCCAAAGTCACGATGGACGATAAAGGGCGAGTGGTTATCCCCACGCGCCACCGCGCCCTGTTGTCTGCGCAAAGTGGCAGCCGGGTGGTGGTTACTGTCGACCGTGACCAGTGCCTGCTGATCTACCCGGCCGGCGAGTGGGAGCAGATCGAGCAGAAGCTGATGAGCCTGCCGACGTTGCATCCGCAGTCGCGCCGTTTGCAGCGCTTGATGGTCGGCCATGCCACGGATCTGGAGCTTGATGGTCACGGGCGCATCGCTCTGACACCAGAGTTGCGTGCCTTCGGCGGCCTGTCGCGTACGGCCATGCTGATTGGCCAAGGCAACAAGCTTGAGTTGTGGGACGAGGCACGCTGGAACGAACAGCGCGATGCCTGGTTGCGCGATGAGCAGGCCACCACCGAACTGGCCACCGAACTCGATTCTCTGTCCCTGTAATGTCTGCTTCGCGGGAGTCGCTGCATTGGTTGAACACGTACCGGTGCTGCTTGACGAAGCCCTCGATGGCTTGGGGCTTGGCGACCACGATGACAGTGGCGATCGCGCCGGTCTCTATGTTGATGCAACGTTCGGACGTGGCGGCCACACGGCACGCTTGCTTGCGGCCTTGGGGCCCGAGGGGCGCGTGCTTGCCATCGACCGTGATCCGCAGGCCATCGCCGCGGCCGCCGCGACTTTTGCCACTGAGTCGCGGTTGCAGGTTGCCCACGCGCCCTTTGGTGAACTCGCCGCGTTACTGCATGAGCGCTTCCCCGCTCGCCCGGTCCGTGGCGTGCTGTTTGACCTCGGTGTGTCGTCGGCACAGATCGATCAGCCGCAGCGCGGCTTTAGTTTTCAGACGGAAGGTCCGCTCGACATGCGCATGGACCCCACACGCGGTCGCAGTGCTGCGCAGTGGTTGGCTATCGCCGATCACGCGGAGATCCGCGACGTGATCTCGCGATTGGGAGAAGAGCGTTTTGCCAGTCGGGTAGCCAGCGCGATTGTGGCGGCGCGTGATGTAGAGCCCTTGCAGACCACTGCGCAGTTGTCGCGTCTGGTGGCCGGTGCAGTGCGCACACGGGAACCCGGAAAGAATCCTGCGACACGTAGCTTTCAGGCTATCCGCATGCACATCAATGATGAGCTGGGTGAAATTGAGCGAGGTTTGGCCGGCGCGCTACGGGTGCTGGCGCCGGGTGGACGTTTGGTAGTAATCAGCTTCCATTCACTCGAAGACCGCTTGGTCAAACAGTTCATGCGCCGTGAGTCGCAGCCGGATCCGCAGCTGGCCAAGTTGCCTATGTTGCCGCCGGGTTATGCGCCACGCTTGGACTTGGTGGGTCGTAAGCACAAGGCTGGTGACGACGAGTTGCGCGCCAACCCCCGTTCACGCAGCGCCATCTTGCGTGTGGCCGTACGCACGGAGGCTGCATGACGCTCAGCGGTCCACGCAGCGTGGTAATGCTGGGAGTGCTGTGGCTAGCTGCATTGGGCAGTGCTGCCGGTGTCGTATGGGCCAAGCATCGCTCGCGAGAGCTGTTTATTGAACTGCAGAAGCTACAGGTACAGCGCGACACGCTTGAAATTGAAGCCGGTCAGTTGCTGCTGGAGCAAAGCGCCTGGTCCGCTCATGCCTTTGTTGAGCAGATTGCCACGCAACGCTTGCACATGGTCACGCCGCCGCAGCGCGCCATTGACTTGGTGCAACCATGAGGCCGACGCGTGGTGGGCCGAACCCGTCTTTCAAGGCGCGCGTGTACTTTGCTTTTGGCCTGCTAACCCTGGCCGCTGGTGCGTTGGTCGGCCGTGCGATTCAGCTGCAGTTGGTGCAAAACGATTTTCTGATTTCGCAGGGTGATCAGCGTCACCTGCGCGAGGTGACGGTGCCTGCGCATCGCGGCGTCATCTTTGACCGCAATGGCGAGCCGCTGGCGGTCAGTACGCCTGTGGAGTCAGTGTCGGTGCGGCCGGCGCAGCTGGGCACCGATCCGGACCAGTGGTCACAGCTGGCTGTTGCACTCAATCGCCCAGAAAACGTCATGCATGAGCAGCTCTCGGCTCTGCAGGGTCGCAGCTATGCGTATCTTGGTCGTCATATGAATCCAGCTGATACGCGCGCCGTGCGCGAGCTGGATTTGCCTGGTATCGAAGTCAATCGCGAGTTCCGTCGCTATTACCCGTCGGGCGAAGTCGCCGGTCATCTGCTGGGCTTCAACAACATTGATGATGTCGGCCAGGAAGGCATCGAGCTCAATTACGATCATTGGCTTGCGGGTGACGATGGCCGCAAGCGTGTGTTACAGGACAACAAGGGCCGTCACATCGAGGATGTCGATAGCTTGTTGCCGGCAGTGCCAGGGCGCGATCTGACGCTCAGCATTGATATGCGCATCCAGTATCTGGCCTATCGCGAACTCAAAACTGCAATCCGCGATCAGCAAGCTGCATCAGGTTCGATGGTGGTAATCGACGTGACCACGGGCGAAGTGTTGGCGATGGTCAATCAGCCGGGCTTCAATCCCAATGACCGCAGTCAGATGCAGCCCAACGCCTATCGCAATCTGGCGGCGGTGGACATGCTGGAGCCGGGGTCGAGCATTAAGCCGTTTGTGATGTCTGCTGCGCTGGAGTCTGGCAAGTACAACGAGAACAGCCAGGTCGATATTCACGAGGGCTTTGTGAAGGTCGGCACCAAGGTCATCACTGACGAGCATCCGTTGGGCATTGCATCGCTGTCGACCATCCTCGCCAAGTCTTCCAATGTGGGCATGAGCAAAATCGGTCTCTCGCTGGAGCCGCGTCAGTTGTACGGCGTAATGCGTGGCCTGGGCTTTGGCCAGACTACCGGTAGCGGCTTTCCTGGTGAGTCGCAGGGCAAGCTCACCAAAGTTGAGGACTGGCGCCCGATGGCGATCGCCTCTTTGTCTTACGGCTACGGTCTGTCCGTAACGCCGCTGCAGCTGGCCCATGCCTATGCGACCGTTGGCGCAGGTGGTCTGTCACGACCTATCTCGCTGCTGCGCGTCGATCATCCAGTGCAGGGCACACGGGTCATCAGTGCCAACACGGCGCGCAAGCTCATCGGCTTGCTCGAGACAGTCATCACGCCGGCTGGGACCGGCAAACAAGCCGCCATTGCCGGCTATCGCGTTGCAGGTAAGACCGGCACCGCACGACGTGTGCTCAATGGCGTGTATGCCGATCACCATTATGTTGGTGTGTTTGGTGGCATGGCGCCTGCCACCAATCCGCGTTTGGCTGCTGTAGTAGTGATCACCGATCCGCGTGCTGGTCAGTATCACGGTGGTGAAGTGTCCGCGCCGGTGTTCTCTGCCGTGATGGGTGGCGCGCTGCGTCTGATGGGCATTGCTCCGGATGATGCGGCTTCCAAGGATGCTGCGGCGCCTTCCCAGACCCTGGTGAGCCGGTGAAGCTGTCTGACCTGCTGCGTGGTATTGCACCGGTCACGCGTGATGTCGAACTGCGTGACCTGTCGCTCGACAGTCGTACGCTGCAGGCCGGCGACGTTTTTCTGGCCTGCGCTGGTACAGCGCGCCATGGTCTCGATTTCCTGTCTGTTGCCCTGGCGCGTGATGTGGTGGCCGTATTGTGGGAACCAGCGGCCGGTATCGCTGCGCCGCAATTACCCGCGCAAGTCGTGGGCGTGGCCGTGCCGGGCTTGCACACGCTGGCAGGCGAGTTGGCCGCACGATTGCATGGTGATGTATCGCGTCAGGCCGCAGTGATTGGTATTACTGGCACCAACGGTAAAACCACGACAGCGTGGCTGCTTGCACAGGCACTGACTGCATGCCAAAGACCTGCTGCGTATCTGGGTACCTTGGGCGCGGCCTTTGCTGGCGCCTTGCAGGTTGGTGAGCTCACCACTCCCGATGCTGTGACGCTGCAGCGCCAATTGGCAGAGTTTGTCGAACAGGGCGCCACGACAGTTGCTCTGGAAGTGTCGTCACACGCTTTGGCTCAGTCACGCGTCAACGCTGTGACGTTTACCGCGGCGGTGTTCACCAACCTTAGTCGGGATCATCTGGACTATCACGGCACGATGCAGGCCTACGCCGCTGCCAAGTCGCGTCTTTTTGAGCGTCCGGAGTTGCAGCTGCGCGTGATTAACGCTGACGATGCGCAGGGTGCTGTGTTGCTTACGCGTGCCGATGCGGGACGCGCTATCGCCACCACGCGCAATCCAAATTTCATTGCGCCGCAGGACTGCGATTGGTTGCAGGCTGTGGAGCTGCGCGACGAGGCGCAGGGCGTTTCGTTTACGCTGCGCTCCAGTTTTGGCACTGCTCAAGTGCACACCACGCTGCTGGGCGACTTCAATGTCGACAACGTGCTGGCAGTGCTGGCTGTGCTGCTCGGTAGTGGCGTGCCGATGGCACAGGCTGTGGCAGCCGCAGCGAGTCTGCAGCCGCCACCAGGTCGCTTGCAGCGCTTTGGCGGCGGCAACCAACCCTTAGTGGTCGTCGATTACGCCCATACGCCTGATGCGCTGCACAAGGCGCTACAAGCCCTGCGTGCACACTGCAGCGGGCAGTTATGGTGTGTATTTGGCTGTGGTGGCGAGCGTGACGTGGGTAAGCGCTCACAGATGGGTCGCGTTGCAGCTGCTGTTGCAGATCGCTTGATTCTCACGGATGACAATCCCCGCGGTGAATCATCGGCGGCCATCACCGAGCACATTCTTTCCGGCATTGATGCTGCGACCGCCAGCGCTCGAGGGCTGCGCGTTATCCATGACCGCAGCTCAGCCATTACACGTGCTGTTCAAGACTGTGCGGTTGGCGATGCAGTATTGATCGCTGGCAAAGGTCACGAGGACTATCAGCTGATTGGCGAGCGGCGTCTGGCGTTTAGCGATGCTCGTTGTGTAGAGGATGCGCTGGCTATGCGGAGAGCCGCATGAATCGTGATGTGGCCGACTTCGCACGGTTGTGTGGCGGCCGCTATGACGGCCCGTCGCTGGCTTGGAGTGCCGTGTGCAGTGACACGCGCAGCTTGCAGCCCGGCCAGTTGTATCTGGCGTTGCGAGGCCCGCATTTTGATGGCAACGCCTTCGTCGCACAGGCCGCGGCGGCGGGTGCAGTTGCCGCAGTAGTGGATCGACCTGGGCTGACTGCCGATCTGCCGTTGGTGCAGGTTGATGATGTGCAGCTGGCGCTGACGCGCGCTGCATCAGGCTGGCGCGCGCAGTATCCGGGTGTGGTGCTGGGTATCGCTGGCAGCAATGGCAAAACCACCACCAAAGAGATGAC
>Ga0214919_10001892_pt1 | contig 33600 bp, 31 predicted proteins | sample LL1503_MetaG_FD_177994 | JGI IMG/M metagenome (GOLD analysis project Ga0214919, IMG submission 177994) | Freshwater microbial communities from Lake Lanier, Atlanta, Georgia, United States - LL-1503 | ecosystem: Environmental > Aquatic > Freshwater > Lake | place: USA: Georgia | collected... | reverse complement strand
CATCGCTTCTGGTGAGTACCCCTCGGCCCCGTGTCCCACCTTCACGCGTGAGCCCGGAACTATGAACGAATTCGCATCACTAAGGAAATCAAGATTGCCCGAATACCCCGTTGCAATAACCGGCCTACCCAATGTCATTGCTTCAGACATTGTGAGACCAAGCCCTTCGCTTCTGTGTAGCGACACATAACAATCAGCAAGGCTTGTCAACGTAGACGTCTCCACTTTCGTGAAGTATTCATCTATCAACACAATGTCACTTCGTTTGCGCACCGCATCGCGCAATATGTTGCGCCCAACCAACCGCTTATCGCCATTGATTGCCTTAATCACCAACATCGGGCCTTCACCCTCAGTGAATGCACTACTAAATGCTTCAATCAGTCCAAGCGGATTCTTGCGCTTCATCACACTCATGAAATCAAACGAGAACAGAAACATGTACCTGCCATCAAGTCCGAAACGTGCCCGAGTAATTGAAGCATCCACCGGCGGTGTCACCACAGGCAGCGGCACATACTTCACCTGCACTCGTGATGGCGCATACTTGCGCAACATGGTTTCAATAAACCGCGTCGGCGCCCACAACTCATCAACATGCGCAAAGGCTGGCCCAAACCAATGTGGCGCTTCTTCTAGTTCCCAGAACCACTGCCCAATCACATATCGATCTGCAAAGAAGTCACTACCGAGTCTGTCCTTTGCGGCGTTTAAATGATCTGCATTTATTGCCGTCATCAGCACTTTGTTGCGAGACACGTTGTCACAATGAAACAAATGTTCACGCCTACTTTGCGTATCGGTGTAATCAATGGTGCTTACCGAAACCCCCGCTGCCTGCAGTGTTGAAGTCAAAACCCGTGCTGCTTCACCCACGCCATGTTCAGCAGTAAAAAACCCCAGCACATCAATGCCGTCAAGAGACCTGCCCTCATTCACAATCACAGGACCATTGCCCTTGTTGTTACGACGGAAAATCACAACTCCACTCTATTAGAGAGGGATTAGCTGCGTCCCACACCTCGGTATGCAAATCCGACAGATTTCCACACTTTAGAATCAAGAATGTTGCGCCCATCAACAACAGCTAATGACTTCATCACCGCCGCAATTGAAATTGCGTCTATCAAGGAAAATTCTGGCCATTCTGTCAGCACTGCTAACGCATCAGCATCCCGACACACTTCAAGCGCATTACCAAAAAGTTGTATCCAAGGAAATGCTGCATACGCACCTGTAGCAGATGGTTCGTAGGCTCGAATTACTGCGCCCATTTCATGCAACAGTGTCAAAATCGCAATTGCTGGTGAGTCTCGTAAGTCATCTGTGTGGGCCTTAAATGTGAGGCCCCATGATGCAATAATTTTGCCCTTGACGGAGCCACCACATACCTCGACAAGTTTTAGTGCGATGCGTTCGTACTGTTCGTCATTGGTCTGAATCACTCCACGCAATAATGCGAAGTCGTATCCATTTCCTTCAGCGATTTTGACAAGTGCTCGAGTGTCTTTCGGAAAACAACTTCCGCCCCATCCGGGACCAGGTTTAAGAAACTCACTTCCGATTCGTGGGTCCATTCCTAAACCTTGAACCACATCGAAGATGTCAGCTCCCACAAGTTCACAAATATCTGCAATCGCATTCACGAAAGTGAGCTTTGTAGCAAGGAATGAATTCGCTGCATATTTCAAAGATTCAGCCGATGCGGCATTCATACGCAATATTGGAGCATCGACATTTGTGTAAAGATTCGCTACCTTCTCAACAGCTTCAGCGTTGTTTCCCCCCACCACTATCCGGTTGGGGTGTAGAAAATCATGAAGGGCCGTGCCCTGACGAAGAAATTCTGGGTTTGAAACCACAAATACATCATCTCGGTTTAACCATTGAGCAACCAACATGCTGCTTCCTACCGGAACTGTTGACTTATTCACAACAACTGTTCCCGGCAGCAGATGCTTGCCAATCTGTTTAGCGACTGTCTCGATATACGACAGGTCAGCGCTTCCATCATCTCCTTGTGGAGTTGGTAGACACAAAAACACGATGCTGGCATTGCTCACAGCACCTAAAACATCAGTGGTAAAGGACAATCGCCTAGCTGCAACATTGCGTTTGATGCCGACATCCATTCCAGCTTCAGCAATAGGCGATTTGCCAGTACCGAGCATGTCAATCTTTTTCGCATCGATGTCCGCGCATGTCACGGAATGACCTAGTTCAGAGAGGCCTACGCCCGTTGACAGCCCTACGTAGCCGGTACCAACGATTGCAGTCTTCATCAGTAATAAGTGTATTCCAGCCAACTCTCCGACGGTTGATACCAGTGACACTAGGATGAGTTCGTGGTGAAAAAGCTTCTACGCACAATTTTCAACAAATTGGCTTCATCCTTGGGTATTTATCAAGTCCAGCAGAGGCTGGATGTATTGGAACATGTGGTCCCTGAACCACCATTGAACGCCGCTCTTTTTGATTTATTGGAAAGGCGAATAGTCGATGTGGCGATGTCGCGTTCTGCCTCAATCATCAAAGATCTTGCAGAAACAAATACGGCCCTCGCAGAAACAAATACGGCCCTTAAACAGGCCATAGCCGGCGCTGAAGAACGGCTAACTCATCTAAATGCTGTAACCAGAGGAGACTTTGAGAATCGACTTATCTCTCTGAATCAGGCGCTAGTTTCTTACGTCGATGCTAAACAAGAATTGAACCTAGACATTTTCGCTACCCGGGAGATTCAGTCCGAGATTGTTTCGGCTATGCGTCAATCGATTGATGTCATCCGTCGACAATCTGCAACTGCCTCAAGTCCTAGACCTCACCAGCAGAGTTCGCAGTTGAGTTCAGTAGCTCCAATCATTGACGATGGACTTTATGTCGCTCTTGAGAATCATTTTCGGGGCAGTCGAAATGTGGTGGCTGAGCGGCAACGCGAATACGTGGACTTGCTACCTGGCACCATCACAACAGAAACTCCTCTGGTAGATCTTGGCTGTGGTCGTGGTGAATGGCTTCTTGTGCTGCGTGATTTGAATATCCCTGCACTGGGTGTCGATTCAAATACCGTGTGTGCAGCAGAATGCAGAGAAAGCGGACTTTTGATCGAGGAGAAAGATCTTCTTGACTTTCTTGAAACACGTCCTGACCAATCCGTAGGTGCGTTCACTTTATTTCAAGTACTCGAGCATTTACCTTTCCCAGTATTGGTAGAAGTGCTTCGACATATTCGCAGAACTTTGGTTCCTGGAGGCCTCCTGATAGCCGAAGTTCCTAATGCAAAAAATCTTCGCGTTGCTTCAGGAACGTTTTGGATTGATCCGACGCATCAACGTCCGCTTTTCCCTGAACTGCTTCTCTTTTTAGCTACCGAAGTTGGTTTTTCAAAGACCGATGGTCGATACGTAAATGATTTGTCACCAGAACATGATCTCGCGGGTCTCCCGCAAGGAGCGTTGGTTGCGCTAAAAAGTCTGTTGTATGCCGTTGATGGTCCAGGGGACTTTGCACTACTAGCGACGGCTTAAAGAGATCGTTCGCTCTTTAAATTGCGCTTTTGCCAGTTCAAGAGTGGTCTCAACATTTGAAATCACATTGTTCCACTCGTACTGTTGTTCAACATACTTGCGGCCATTCATACCCATTTCATTGGCAAGCTCTGGATTCTCAAGAAGCATCATTACAGCTTGTTCAAATTCCGCATATCCCTCGTAGGGAATTGCTCCGCCAGATCGCATTGCTTGTCCTCGCAATACGGTGCTCGCCCCTTGCACTAAGGCCGGTCTGTTCTGCACCCAGGCCTCGCATAGCACAATGGAGAAGCTCTCGAAATAGGACGATTGAACCAGTGCTAACGAACCATTGATCGCAGCGTGTTTCATTGATTCTTCTAGAAAGCCAGTAATCACTATGTCTTCGTGTTGTGGAAGTTCAACCATGGGATCACCGGCTAGCACTAATTTCAAAGATGACGGATATTGATTCTTAAGCTCAACAAAGAACTCACACAATTGTTTGACCCCCTTCATTGGGTCTAGACGACCCACATAAACAAGGTACGGATTTTCATCTAAGTTATATTTTTCTCGAAACTCATCTAAATCAGAACAGGGAGGATTCATCTCAATTCCGATTCCCACAACAGTGCCTATTGGTTCTATCCGAAAGCGTTCTTCGACAACTATGCGTTCTTCAGGCGTGAAGAACATAAAGGCATCTGCCAGTCTAAAAGTCGCTTCAAAAAGTGGAATTCTCAACGGTGGTTCATCATGCGCAGTGGGCTGAAAGACCACAGGGATTCGCCCAGCAATAGCCGGTATTCCACTTGTTGCCGTCGAATACAGATATGTCATAAAGATTGCGGCATCAAACCGGTGTGCGTTGTCGATCATCCAAGTTCTAAATCCAAGAACATCCGGCCCCATGAGTCGTGCCCATCGTTCATGTTCAAAACGGAGTGGCGATGAGTTCTCTGACATTAACCACTGATCTGTGGGTCCAAACCTCTCGGGCTTTCTTGGCCCACTGACTCGTAGTCGATGAACCAAAACTCCATTGATATTGGTAGTTCCTTCTTCGTACGAATCTTCCCAAGTCACGTAACTACGCGCGCAACTAGTGATCACTTCAACTGAATGGCCGGCATTGCTTAGGGCTTCTGCAAATTGACGGCATGCAGCTTCTGATCCACCAACTATGTCATCACCGTAGCGTTGTACTACATACAACAACTTCATCAGATTTGTGCTCGAACTAACTCAGCCGTGTGAACTGATGAAGTCTGAGAGTCCAACTCTTCCGAGCGGAGATACCCAGCATTAATCAGGTTCCATCTCAATTCATGATTTGTTAGTACCTCATTAACTGCTTCTGCAGCAAGAATCGCGCCGCAGTTTTCAGGAAGAACTAATGCGCCATCGCCCATAGTTTCTGGGACTGCACCTGCCCCCTTTATGACTACCGGTACACCTAATGACATGGCTTCTACTGGAGGTATACAAAGCCCTTCATGATCGCTCATTCCCAAATACACTCGTGCGCCTCGGATATATGTTGCTAATTGCCGGTTAGACACGGCCCCAGGGAATTGAACTTTGACCATTGCACAACGATTCTGAAACTTATTTATTGCTTCTCGGTAATGAGCCTGACGTGCGACTCCGCAAATGACCAAACCTATGTTTCCCCAATAAGTTGAATTCATTATGTGCATTGTCTCAATGACTTGTTCAATCCTCTTATGCGGCAATATTTGCCCTACGGCTATCACATAGCCATTCGGAAACTCCCTCGCTAATTCATTGAGGAGGTAGACGTCATAAATTTCATTACATAATCTCTTGGGAGAAAAACCAGCTGGTACTACTTTTACATCGTGATAGCCATGTTGTTTTATGTCATCAGCATTAAAGCTTGAGTCGGCGACTGCAAGAACAACCTTGTGACGAATCAATTCAAGTTCAGTTCGACCAAGCTTTAGGTCATTTGCAAATTCTGGTTGAAATTTCTCATAGAAGTGTGCGGGCGTGATGTTGTGATAACTAATTGTAATTTTCTCAGTTCTAGAAAGCAAAAAGTCCGTCATTTCTTGCCATCCAATACTCGAGTGATACAGGAGTAAGTCCATGTCATCTGATTCAGGGATCTCTTGCAACGGCAACGTCGATTTTTCCATCAAATCACCATGTCTCCACAGAGCATAAATCTCTGAATCCGCAAACTTTTGAAGCTCGGTACGAAGAGCAAACGCCATCTGAGTAATGGCATCACCTTCAGCTGCACCAAGGAGGACTTGATGAATAACAGGCCTTCGCATAATTACGTGCCTGATCCAACTTTGCGTTCCAGCTCTAGAACCGCTTCTACTAACACATCAACCATCAAAATGCGGTCCATCACAACGTGTTCTAATTGTTTCATTACTCGAGAATCAGTTTCTCGCTGCTGCAGTAGTTGTTTCTCAATTAGAGAAAGGGTTTCTTCTACTAGTTCTAGAGCTCTTCGCGTATGTCGCAGACTCAATTTTCTAACGATTTTATGAACAATCGTTATCCCGGGCAAACGAGATTTGGTAACGATTCCGCTGTTTTGACCCGCTAAATCTTCAGCTAATTGAGAAATTCTCGAATGAATTTGACTAATTGTGTCGTCACCGCGATGCACAACGGAAAGAATCGCGTCGAATTCTGAGGACAACTGTTGCTCAAGTCCTATTGGGTAGCGGCCTTCTTGCCTTCGCTGCTCCACTCGACGTGTCAGTTCGCGAAGAATCTCCTCATTTTTAGTCATGGGATAAAATCCTTATTTAGGGTCAAATCCGACTTTAACATCTGGAAGTGCAGAGTGGTCGTGTACCGATGTCGTTGAACATCTCCCCTACAATGACAACGACCAAGATTCTGAGTAGGCGGCCCTCATGTCCAACGCGATTTCAATTGAACATGTCTCAAAAAAGTTCAGAATGCACCATGAGAAGAATCAGTATCTCAAGACAACCTTATTGAGAGGTCGACGAGCAAGATTTGATGAGTTCTGGGCTGTCAAAGACGTTTCCTTCGAGGTGCCTTCTGGATCAACGTTCGGGATTATCGGATCCAATGGATCAGGTAAGAGCACTCTGCTTAAATGTCTGGCTGGAATTTTGTCTCCCGATGAAGGTCGACTGAAGATCAACGGTCGCCTTTCTGCGCTTCTGGAGTTAGGTGCAGGATTTCATCCCGAAATGAGCGGCCGAGAGAATATCTTCCTTAACGGAGCAATTCTCGGAATGACCAACCGTGAAATCGAATTGCGTTTTGATGACATTGTGGAATTTGCTGGACTCGGAGCATTTATAGATACTCCGGTCAAGAACTATTCATCAGGAATGGTTGTGCGATTGGGCTTTGCAATCGCTGCGAATGTTGAACCAGAGATTCTTTTAATAGATGAAGTGCTTGCTGTTGGAGATGCAAGCTTCCAACAACGTTGCTTTGAAAAGATTGAGGACTTTCGACAAGATGGTCGAACAATTGTTCTTGTAAGCCACGGACTTTCCCAAGTAGAACAACTTTGCAACACAGTGGCTTGGTTAGAGAAAGGCATGCTTCGTTCAGTTGGCGATGGATACAAAATTGTGAGTGAGTACCAAGGAGTTAGCCACAATGCCAAAATTCGGGTTGAAGGTGAGACAGGTGAGCGATGGGGCTCGGGAGAAGCCGACATTACAAAAGTGGAGTTATTGAATAAGGATTTAGAACGTAAAGAAACTTTTGCCACAGGACAACCGTTGACTATCCGAATCCATTTTGACGCTCATGTGCCAATCTCTGAAGCGGTAATTGGTATTCGTATTACCCATCTACACGGCACCAACGTATGGGGAACCAACACAAAGCGACGAGCTACGTCTATCCCTAAAATATTTGGAACTGGTTATGTTGACTTAGTATTCAATAGTCTTCCTTTGCTTGAAGGAACATACGACCTCACAATTGCATTGTCTGATTATACAGAAGTTCACCCATTTGATCACTGGGAGAAACGAATTCGTTTCGATGTTCATCAATATGACACTTTTGATGAAGGGCTTGTTTCAATAGAAAGCACTTGGAAAATATGAACAGAACAAAGAAGCAGTCAACTGATGCTCAAGTTCTTGCTGCTCAAATCTCTCTCCTTTTTCTGGTTAGCTTTATCATCATTTACATTGCTAGCTCTTACCTACAAAGAAGCCCATTTGAAAATCTCTTAAGTTTTTATGGAAGTGATGGGCCAGGTATGTACCCAAATGCTGTTCTTCCAAAACCATACGGTGTCCATTTCTTCGGAGATTTCTTGTTGCCCCAATGGCAGAGCAATTTGAAAGATCCTTGGGTTTTCAAAAAAGTAGTGGGACCGCCGGTCAACAACTATTTTCCATTTTCAATGGCAGTTTTCTGGGTCTTTGCCAGATTCTCCTACTGGCACTCGTTTCTAGTTTTCTTAATTTCGTCGTTCTTGATTTTTGGATATCCATTAATCAGAGCTCTTGAAAATTACTCTGCATTGCAAAAAACTCAGATCATTGTCTCTTCTGTAATTTTAACAGGGCCAATGATTTCTCTTCTTGACCGTGGAAATCTGCAGTTGCTTTTAGTTGCTCTTTGTCTTGTAGCTGTCCATGCATTTAACAAAAAAAAGTTCATATTGTCGGCTGTCCTATTTGGGCTAGTAATCGCAATGAAGGCATACCCGGTCATATTTTTAATACTCTTTATACGGGCAAAGAAATGGCGAGATCTTTTCACTAGTGCGGCTACTGCCTTCATTGCAACTTGGCTACCACTCATTTTCTATTCTGGCAGTCCTCTTCAGATATTGAAATCGGTTTGGGAGAACATTCGTATATGGGGAGATGTCTATGCGCATGGTTATCTTGCCTACAACAACTCAATACGGGGAAGTCTCCTTAGTATTGAAGCCTTCCAACTCCCCTATTTATCTTCTCTGTGCAACCATCTGTATTCCAACATAGGTATAGTCATCTTTGGAATCTCACTTCTAGTTGCATTTGTTTTAATGTGCCCGAATGTGCCGAGAGTTGAAGTAATGCTCGTAAGTGTGGCTGCAATTTGTGGCCTTGTCGATTATGTTGCCCCCTACGCCATTGGAATGTATTTCATTGCTCTTTACTTCATTTGGACTGAAGAAGGAACAGTCCCGCGCAAATGGTTGATTTCGTATGGTTGGCTCATTGCCATCCTCATGATGCCCCGCGGGCTTCCTGTGAAGTTCTGGAACACAAACTTCGGCTTTGATATTCCTACTTACACATCTCTATTAGGCGGAATTTGCAGCGTGGGAATTATCGTGTTGATCTTCATCAGGCATTTCAGTGCCAACAATTTACGGAGCGTATTGCGCTTTGATCTTCTGAAACATAACTTCGTCGATCAATGAACACTCACTAATCCACCATCCAGATGAATAAGTGGCTGCGGACTGGCCACACATTAGATCGGTGCGTTTCTTGGCAATTGTCCCAACTGCTTTAATGTCATCAACTGATTGCGGAGAAATCCACCATCTCTTGAGAATTACAAAGGCAGCAGTGGTCTCCTTCGTTCGCACGCGCTCAATAAGGAAGAGACCACCATTGCTCATCTCGCATTCTTTAGCGCCGCTTACTCGACATGTAATCAGTGCTTGTGCCCGACCAAAGGAGGTAATTTTCGGTCCTCCGAGCCAAGAGACATAGTCAGTGTTAACCCAAAGTGCTGGATCATACGTGGCTGAAATAAGTACACCTTCGGACAAACTTGAGTCTAACATGTCCCTTCGAATTGCGGCCTCAAAAATTTCTCGATCTATACGAAAACCTAAATAGGACTTGCTCGTGAAGACAATCCCTGCTCTATTGGTGTAAATAGTCATAACGCTTAAAGTTGAGATAACAAAAACTAGTAGAAGCACAATAGGTTGAAACATGTGGTCATTATGTAGCTTCAAAAGTCTTACTGCGTAAATGATCTCGGTCATTGCTACGAGCAGCAAAAGAGCTGTTCCTAAATATTGAAGCATGACGGGTAAATACGCATGACCTGGCCCGAGTTCGGACTGCCATCGAACTGATAATGAGGTCGGTATCGCTGGGAGCACGAAGAGAGCGACTCCACAAGCAAACATGGTAAATCTCGTCCGAACTTGTAATTTTTCTATTGATAGAAGTAGATACCCCATCGCGATGATCGTGATGCAAACGAAAGCTATTTCGAACATAGTCAAAGATTGGGTTGATTCCCAAAGTCCAACCCGATCATCTACGCCCGACATAGGTACAGATAGTGGTACGCCTCCGATTAATTGATATTTCAAAGCTTGACCAACTGCGCCTAATTCAGTGTTAGTTGCATACGCAGGACTTGCAACAACTCCATGACGAATTATTCGTGAAATTCCTAAGAAAACAATTGAAGGAGTGACAATTGCGAGAACTCCTGTCAGTCTTTTTTTGATTGAGTATTGAACTTCATGCAGAGCAATCAATATTGCAATTGATCCGAGTAACAGGACAATCTCATATTGCATCAGTGCGAGCGACCAAAGAACAGTGGCACTACCAAATGTGCACGCTGTGATCCACATCTTTCCCGAACGTATTCCTATAACTATCAAGCAAAGAGCTACAAGTGCTTTAATCCCCACTGATGGTAGGAGGATTCCAAAACTAATTGTTGGGTCGTACCAAAACCGAACCTGAAGCGCCACACAAAAAGTAGTCACTGCCAAAAGAGCTGCTTTCCAATTTTTGGTGATGAGTTGCACAAAAACTGCCAGGCACAAAGCCAAAACGGCCGCTGCCAAAAGCTCTAACAACTTGTATAGGAATCGGCTATGTATCGCGTGAAAAATTAGTGCGTTCTCAAATACAGATACGGGGAAAAACCGGCCCTCGTTCTTCATCCACTGCCGGGTAAGCCGGAAAGTGAAATCAATTAGTGTTTCTTGAGCCGCTTGCAAGCCAGCAGAACGTTGTGAGTTCGGAATGTCATCAGCTACAAAAGCGCTATCCAGGATGGGCCACAACAGCCACAGGAGAGCACTAAGGACCCATGTACCGCATATATATGGTGTGAGCCTCTTAATGGTCTCCCTGTTAGCTCGCATTGTCCTAAATTGTAGGAATGTTGCGGGCCCAAAATGCTGATGATGAAGTTCCAGTAGCAAAGGTGCATCTCAGGTCTGAAGTTTTGACGATAATGGTTGCGATTCTGATTACATCAATTGCTGTAGTGCTCATCTATCAGTTATGGGACCTGCACCCACGAGTACCCATTCTGTATTCTGGCGATGGACTTCTTACGCTAAATGGACTCCGAAACATGCGATTCGGAAGTTGGTACTGGTCAACCGACAAGCTTGGAGCCCCTTTTGGTCAAGATCTCCACGACTTTCCTGCAGTTGCCGACAATCTTCACCTCATAATTCTCTGGATTGGAGTGAAGTTGTTTAGAGATGAGGTCTTGACATTCAATCTTTACTTCTTCGGGTCGTATTTACTCACAACTATTGGTGGTTACATCGGCGCTCGAATGCTCAGATTGAATCGGCCAGCCGCAGTTCTGATTGGAGTCACATATTCTTTCCTCCCCTATCACTACATACAAGGACCAGGACATTTATATCTTGCCGCATACTGGGCAATTCCTCTATGGGCGACCTTTTTAATACGCGAGTTAATGGACGACAGTATTTGTCCTCAATTACCAAACTCTAGGTCTCTTGGTTCACTATTTGAATGGTGCCGCACCCCGCAAGTGCTATTGATTTCTGTTATTTCTATTCTTGCGGCGTCAACTGGTTTGTATTACGCATTCTTTTTCCTCATGCTTGCAAGCTTTGTACTTGCTATCCGTCGGGCAAGCCAGAAATCACCGTGCCAATGGCTGCCAACCGCATGGGCGCTGTGTGTTTCAATTGGCATACTCGCGCTTCAGTACTTACCAATATGGTTGTACCAACGAAGTAATGGCAATAATCTCTCAATAGTTCAACGCACCGTTGCTGCTGTTGAGTTCTATTCCTTAAAACTTTCAAACATGGTTTTACCAATCACTGGTCACCGAATATCAGCGTTAGCTGAGCTTAGAAATAGATCGAATCCCGCTTACCTTATTGGCGAAGGCTCCGATGCGTTGGGGCTTCTTGGTTCCATAGGACTTGTCGCTCTCATAGCCATAGCTATCTATCGACTCACCCGCAATAAGGAAGGTCTTTCAACCGCTTTGTCATCCTTCACAGTGATGGCGATTCTCATTTGCACAGTTGGCGGATTAGCTCAGGTAATCGCAGTTCTAGGATTTACGCAGTTACGCGTGTGGTCGCGTATGTCAGTAGTAATCGCGTTCCCAGCAATTGTCTACAGCGTCACACTGTTATCTCACCTTTTGCGTAATCGCAAGAAAATGGTTCTTGTTACAACTTTAACTGCAGTAGGTGCATTGTCGATATTGGATACAAATGCAGGTCATCAGCTGCCGTCTTATAACGCAACTGCACGAACTTGGGAAATTGATCGAAGTTTGGTCATGCAAATTGAACAGAAGCTAGGCGCCAACGCATCAGTATTTCAGCTTCCGATTGTTCCATTTCCTGAAAACCCGCCCGTCGTCAATATGACCGACTATGACCATCTCCGTGGTTACTTACATTCATCAACCCTTCATTGGAGTTACGGCGGGGTCAAAGGTCGAGTTTCACTATCCACAGAAATTGATTCAAATGCTTTGGATTCATTTTTGAGAAAAGTCTACGCGCAAGGTTTTCGAGCAGTCTGGGTCAATCTCAAGGGAACGACAGATAACGGGAAACTAATCCGAGAAGATTTCGCAAGGCTACAAATTCTTCCATTCGCTATGTCTTCTGACATTGAAGTGTTTGAAATTCCCAGCTTCTTTGGAAGATAATTTACAATAACGTCTTGAATAGGCAGATTGGTATAATTCTCTCATGAGTAAACAACGCATCTTTCTACTTTGTTCACTATTGTGCTTTGCTCTTTCTGTACTTCTTCCGGCTTCACTCTCTTGGTTTCTTCCTGAGCCAAAATATCTAGGTCCTCTGAACTACGACAGTCGTGAACAACAAGTGAGATTGAATCTCGGTTTTGCAGGCTTGGATGCCTTCCCGACTTATTTCCAACTACAAACAAATTTCTCAGTAAGAAGTTTACCCCCATCAGGTAGTCGACGAATATTCTCGACTGCACCAAGCGGTCGTGGTCTAAGTCTCGATGTTGATTTTATGGGGACTCTCTACCTACGGCTCGCGAGCACCAGCGACCCAAACGACCCACTGGCTGACTTTACCCAACTCGTAAAAGCTTCTGACAGGTTTGATGCCAACAAGAAGATGACACTAAAGATACTCTTCAGACACAAAACGAACGAATTCGTGGTGACTGTAAATGATGAGCAAAAAGTACTTTTTGAAACAGAATCTCTCGGAAGTACTTTTGATGTTGCTCGAATCATTCCAGACTTGTCTCTAATATCACTTGGTGGAGATGCCGACATTGGAATTGATGGAACAATTACTGATTTCGTAATTACTTCGTCCCTTGAGGATAGTAGAGGAACAACATTCACTCTGAAATTGCTACTTGCTATGGCAAGCACAACATTTCTGCTCTTGTCAATTATCTACTCTCGACCTCGAGAAATCGTATAGATTTCTCAAAGAAATTGTCGAAATCTGGTGTTGGTCGTTAAGACCATCAAGCTTCAATAGCGTACACGACGCAAGTTTCCAGTCTTTCTGGCAGGAAGAAAACGCCAGGTCACTAGTGGAGAAAACAACTTGAACAGGGGCATTGTCTGAGTTCAAAAACACGTTGCCATAAGCAAATGTCCACCATTTCCAGGACTCCCAATTTTCAGCTACCACTACTAATTTCCATGGTATATCTCTGTCCAATTCGTCAAAGTGGGAGGTGCTTTTCAGTCCTTCTAAAGCATATTGAACTCTTCTTGCGTTAACTAGTTCAGGCTTATGCATTGGTTGATACATCAAATCACCAACAAAAATTGCGATAATCAATGCACAGATGCGAACTAAATGCAGCTCAGGTTGGCGGCTAAATTTTAGGGACGAAATAATCACGATGAGAAAAATCAATGGCCCAAACAACCATCTGTATTCAATTCTCTCGATAACTAGAGATGCGGATATCACATTCGTAGAGAAAAATGCACAAAGAATGATCAGTGTGGATCTGGTCTGAACCGCTTTCGAATCTCCCGTCTGAAAAACGAGAATGAATGTTCGATATATTCCGACACAAATAGCGACTAGAACAAGACTGGCCAACACCGGCAAAAACACAGGCTTAATGTTCAGATGAGATGCTGCATCCTTGTAGCCCGTTGACCATCCCACAACCGAGGTTGCTGTCTGGATCACGTGCTTTAGTATCCAAGGGCCTTTGACCGATGAAAAATTTGATTCGCCACCACCCGTAAAGGGAGAAACATTTAGAAGACTCACTTTCCAAATCACATGGAAAGTTGGAATCAAAAAGAAATAGAGAGATAATGCCGCATTTCTTTTTGAAATAACACTCTTGTCTAATATTGAAATGAGGAGAAACGCAAACGGTATCGCTGCAGAAACCAAAACATAACGCTCGTGCACTAAAGTGGAAGCAAATAGCAAAATGATGCCAGATAAAAGCGCTCTTGATGAGTCCTCTTCTTTCAATTGATGAAGAATCTGATGAACGGATAAAACTAGCAATAAAATTGCTGTGGCTTCCATGATGCCAAAGACATTGTCTTTTGAATACCAGTTGAACCGGGTCGTCTGAACAACAATTGCACCCAATATGCCAACAAGATTATTCCCACAAATACTTCTTATAAGAAAGAAGACGGATATCGAGATTGCAACAACGAGTACAGCAGAAATCCATAAATACCAGAATTGATCGTTCCCAAAGGACTGAAGCAATAGAGCAAGAATCGGTTGTAGGAGTGGACGCGATTTGGCAGAACCAGTTTGAAATAAAGAGCTTGTTAAATCAGATGCGAATCCTCCTGGTATCGAGGAAGCTCTGAAGAGCAGCGCATCATCTCCCCACAATGCTCCATGGCTTATAGGGCCTCGATTTAGAAGTCCATAGAAAATAAGGAAAATCACACTTGCGGATAAAGGGATCGGGAGGATCCGAGACTTAAGCACTTTTAGTTTCAGAGTCACCATTGGTAAGTTACCCCAGGATCCTGAGTAAAGTCGGACTGTGCAGAATTCTTTGAACACCATCGCAGACTCCATTAGAGGTCAGAGTGTTCTAGTCACTGGTGCTTCGGGTTTCGTCGGTAGTGCATTGATGCGAATTGGCCTTCTCCTAAACGATGATTTCAGTGCTGGGCTCACGCTTCATTTGGGTGTTAGAGAACCCACTGAATTTATGAAGCAACTCGCCAACGTACGCTCAGACATTGTCTTGACGAAGGCTGTTGTTGGCGAAAAGATAGCATTAGAAAACCCAGTGGATATGATTTTTCATTGCGCTACACCAGCTTCGGCTGAGCTCAATGTCTCAGATCCTCTAGCCATGTTTAATCTAAATCTGGCGTCAGCTAATTGGATAATCGAGGACGTGAGACTATTGGCAAATTGTCCAAAAGTTTTGTTTACATCTTCAGGTGCGGTTTATGGTCCTCAACCGATGAATCTAGAATTGATTCCAGAGACCTATACCGGTGGACCCGACACGACTAGTTCAAAGTCGGCTTACGCAGAAGGTAAACGAGTTGCCGAATTTCTATTCTCAGAAGCAGGACGGAAGGGACTTCTTAAACCACTTCTTGGAAGGCTTTTTGCTTTTTCTGGTGAAGGCCTTCCACAGAATCGTCATTTCGCACTGGGAAATTTTGTGCGGGATGCGCGTTCTAAGAATGTGGTAACCGTAAGGGGTAGTGGACTTGATGTTCGAAGTTATCTCGACAGTAAGGACATGGCAATTTGGCTCTTCAAAATGGCTAGCTTAGAAAACATTAATACCCCATTGAACATTGGATCGAGTTCGGCAATAAGCATCGCTAGCTTGGCTCACAAAGTTCAGCAGAGAGCCGAAATAGTTTTGAACCGAAGAGTTGAAGTAGAAGTACTAGGAGAGAAAAACGCATTAGATGGAGCTAACTACTATGTTCCTTCTACTCTCCTAACAAAGAAAACGTTAGCTGTTGAAGAGTGGACGTCAATCGACAACTCAATCGACCAGATGCTCTGCGAATAGAGCTACTTCTTGTTGAGAATTTTCCAGCGAGCATCAAGCATTTCGATTCGCTTGGCGTCTTCACGTTCAATTGAACCGTAATAGTCACGCTTATTCATCAACCAAAGAAGTTCAAAATGCACTGCGTTGAGAAGTCCTGCTTCAATGGAATCATTGTCAAGCGCTGCTGCACTAAACACAACCTTCCGGGTCTCAAAACGCGTCAAGTGCACGGCCCGGATCTTGCGTAAGCAAGCAATTGAGTCGGCTGACACACCGCCACCAACTACTAAATCCAGTTTCGAAGCCTTACATACTTCCGCAACTGCAATCACGTCGTTGGTCACTCGGTCATCATTAATGCCTTCGCGACCAAGGTTGATCGAACCCGAATAATCAACGCGGCCAAAAACCATTCCTTGTACGCCCCCCTTAGCAGATGCAATTTTCGCCATCTCGACACGGTTCTCGAAACTTGTGAAGGTTTCGATATTAAAGAGGAAGTCGCAATCTTCTTGTTCATCATCATTAAAGGTTTGATTTTTTGCGGCCACATATTTTGTCAATGCATATGGCGTCTCGACCATGGGCGCGACAACGTAATTGACTCCGATTTGCTTTGATTCGAGCAAGTCCCGAATGGCTTCGCACCCACCAATTTTCACCGTCATTTTCAAGCCAGCTCTATGAGCAATTTCAACTAAGCGCAATAACTCGTCTACACGAGTTCCTTCAGCTTCAAATTCCGCCTTAACGGAGACGTACCCGAACTCCTCGCGTCCGCGTCGAAGAATGTCTGCCATCTGGCGCTCTGTCTTGTTCATTATTTAACTCCAATATTGTTTTGGCATGGTCATAATAGTCCAAGTTTTGAATTAAGACGCGAATGACTTGCCAATTACGCGGCTATGTGCTCCGTGAGGAAATTCACCTCGGATTAGTCCAAATAGAGCCGGCTCAGAACATCAGGAGACAGTTCAGGGCTCATTGAGTGAAGAGGAGCTGACTCCATTCCACCATTTGAAGCTACTCTGCTGGCGATTTTGGGAAAATAGGTCTGTTCAGGATCTGTATCAATTAGGTATAAAACTGGCCCAGGCTGAATCCATTCTTGGTCCCTGTCAAAGGTCTTCAGGTTCTCAGTTGAAATCCTTAAATAACTCATTCCATAGGCATCTGCAAGCTTTTCCCAGTCTGGGAACCCCAGGCCAGTCTCTGTGTCACATCCGACATAATCGCCACCGAAATAGTTTCGCTGTGTCATGCGGATGCTTGCATATCCCTTGTTTGAAAATATGAAAATCTTGATGTTTAAATTCTGAGCAACCAAGGTTGCTAAATCTTGGCTGTTCTGAGAAAAACCACCATCGCCCTCTACCAGCACTGTTCTGATTGATCTATCCGCGATGGCAGCACCTATAGCTCCGGCTAGTCCGTAACCCATGCTTGCTAGTGCTTTGTTATTGAAGAACACTTGACCCGTCTTGTTAAGAAATGACTGCATCATTACAGTGTTCGCTCCACCGCTACTGCACGGGATGACAGATGTTTCTGAATCACAAATAGAGGAAAGTTGAAGAACGAATTGATATGGAGAGATGAATCCAGGACTCGTCTCATTCAGCGGGTCATCAAGTGGTAGTTCGCATTCCACATATTGACAATGTTGTATCCATGAATCGCAGTTTCCTTTTGCGTGCTGCACAATCTTTTGGAGCAGGTCGTCTGCATCAACATTTAACACTAAATCAACTTTTGGATGACCTTTGCTTGTCTCGGATTCATCAATATCAATCTGTACAACTTCCCCATTAGGGACAAACTCTTGCCAGTTGAACCCAGTTTGTTGCATACTGAGCCGTGCACCAAAGGACACAACTAAATCAGATTGTTGAATTAACAAATTTGAGTAACGCATTCCCCAAGTATCCGGACGCCCGAACCACATCTCATTGTCGGATCCGAAACGATCGGCGCCATTCCAACTTGTCATAATCGGAACTCTGAGATCATTCAATTGATTTCTCAACGCCCAAGTCGCCGTTCTGTCAAGGCCTCCGCCCAAGAGAATTACAGGCTTCTTTGCATTTGAAATTCTCTTGCTCAAATCGAGAACTTGCACTTCAGTGGCAGTTGGCAGTTTATTGCTTGTTCTGGCTGGCTTTTTCGTGCTTGTCTCATAAGGAGCACCCTGAACATCAAGACAAATTTCCAGAAACACTGGGCCCTTTCTTGGTTCACGTGACAATTCACATAGATCATGAAGAGTTTGCCGGTCAAGTGGTTTATCAATCAAAACTGAAGCCTTGGTAATTGACGAGACCAGCTCCACGCCCTTAATTTCTTGGATACCTCGTTGTCTCATTCTTGGTGATGCTAGGTCGGTAGATTTTACTTGCCCTCCAACAACTAGAAGTTCTCTGCTCTCCAACCATGCCCCTGCTATTCCCGTAATCGCATTCGTAAGTCCCGGCCCTGCAGTTACTAGTGCGAAGGCCCTTTCTGACTTCGAATGCTCATTGAAGTACTCAGCCGAAATGGCTGCCGTCACTTCGTGGACTACCGGAATGCACTTCATGCGACTTCTTGCAGCTGCCAGCAAATGCATCGTATTGCCACCTGCAACGAAGAAGCAGGTTGTATAGCCATCCGCTACCAACCAATCAATGAAATGTTCACCATATTTATCGCTCATAGTGACAGACTAGTTGCTGCACGCAGCTCCAACTGAGAGGTACTTGATGGAAACCGACAATAGAGCTTTCCTGATTCTCTTTGATATGGATGGTGTAATACTGGATAGTGCAGCCGCCATCACTGGTTCATTGCGTTTTGCGCTCGAGCAAAACGGACAAGTTGGGTTTGCAGAAGTCAACCTAACTGAATTTGTCGGGCCTCCACTGGCAGTGATGATTGATGCCTTGCTACCCGATTCAAGCCATGAATTACGACAACAGTGCGCCGTCGATTATCGAACCCACAACAATTTGAATGGTCCCAACTTGACGACCGTCTATTTGGGTTTACGTGAAGTATTGATTGAATTAGCGAAAAAATTTGAACTTAGAGTGGCGACATCAAAACTTGAATCAGCGGCTGAACTTGTGCTCAAAGCTAAAGCTCTTGATCACTTATTCAAAGGTATTCATGGAAGCAGCCCCGACGGTGCAGATTCCAAAACTGATGTAATGAATCGAGCATTAGAAGCGGCGAAAAAAACTAATCCAACTATCGCGCCATTGGCGATGATTGGCGATCGTAAACATGATATTGAAGGTGCGAAGAACTTGGGCATCGAGTCCATCGGCGTGAATTGGGGATATGCCCCTGATGGAGAACTGGAAGGTGCAGGGGCAAACCATCTTGTGTCTTCCCCGCAGCAAATGCTTTCGCTGATCTGGCAGTTGGCCGACAAAAAAAATTAACTTCGAAACTCACCAAGGGTCTGGCTTACAACAAAATTTGGACGTTGTTTCACTTCTTCATAGATGAGGCCAATGTATTCGGCTATTAGCCCCAACATAAATGTTAGGAAACCAAAAACTAGAAGCACCAAAGACACGATTGTCCCAAATCCGGCAAAAGGAACCCCAATGATTACCCACGAGAAGGCGAATGCCACTAGGGAAATGATAGAGACGCCCGATAACAAGATGCCGCAAAGCGTTATCAATTTCAACGGGATATATGAATGTGAGAAAATACCCTTGAAGGCAAGGTCAATCACTTTCAAGCTGTGAGCATTTGAGACTCCGCCAAATCGTTCTGGTCTTTCAGCTTCTATACCAATTGACTTGAAACCAACCCATGCAAAGAGTCCTCGAATAAAGCGATTTCGCTCTTCCATACCGCGAACTGCTTCATATACTTTTCGGTCGACAAGTCGAAAATCACTTGCGTTCTTCGGTATACGATCGTCTGTCAGTTTTCCTGCTAGCCAATAAAAGGCTTTTGAATTAAACGTTCTAATTGGCCCGGTCCCAGTGCGCTTGGTAACGACCATGTACACATTTTCATAACCCTCTTCCCACTTCTTGATGAACTCAGAAATCAGTTCCGGAGGGTCCTGTAAATCAGCGGTCATTAGAACTACCGCATCCCCAGTCGCATAGTTCAGGCCCGCAGTTAACCCGCCGTCCATTCGGAAATTTCGTGCTAGTTGAAGTGTTTTGAAGCGGTTATCTTTTTCATAGATCTCCTGCAAAAGTTCCCAAGTTCTATCAATAGAACCATTCTCAACAATGATTGCTTCAAAGTCATACTTTGGATTTGCATCAAATACTAGAGCTAGACGACGAGCTAATTCTTCAACGCATGCTTCTTCGTTATACGCAGGAACAATAATTGAGATTAGTTTTCTGTCGGTCATTTGCTTGTTACAAACTCGCTGATCGTCTCAACCATAAAGTCGATGATTTCATTTGTTAAACCGGGATACACGCCAATCCAAAACGTGGAATCAGTGACAATGTCTGCATTCTTAAGATCTCCCACTACACGCATCGGCATATCTTTGTATGCAGGTTGGCGAAGTAAATTTCCACCAAACAATTGACGTGTGCCGATGCGGCGGCTCTCAATATGTTGTACAAGATCGAAACGGGAAAATGGCGCGTCGGCTTTCACTGTGATGGGGAATCCAAACCAACTTGGCTCGCTATTCTTCGTTGCCTTAGGCAGCAGAAGGAATTCCTCTAAAGGCTTTAGTCCCTTACGAAGTCGCTTCCAGTTTGCATTTCTACGGTCGATGAAGTCTGGAAGCTTTTCCAGCTGTGCAACGCCAATGGCTGCCTGCATATCAGTCATTTTTAGGTTGTAACCAATGTGTGAATACACATACTTGTGGTCATAGCCATATGGCAAGTCTCCGAGTTGCCAATCAAACCGGCGGCCGCATGTGTCGTCTTGCCCTGGAGGGCACCAGCAATCACGACCCCAATCGCGAAGTGATTCAACGATTTTCTTCATTGATGCTTTCTTCACCATCACACATCCGCCTTCACCCATGGTCATGTGGTGTGCTGGATAGAAACTTGCTGTCGAAAGATCTCCGAAGGACCCAACAGGTTTGCCGTTAAACTTCGCACCAACCGCGTCGCAGGTGTCTTCAACTACGAAGAGATTGTGCTTCTCGGCAAGTTGCATAACGCCTTCAAGATCAAACGGGTTGCCCAATGTGTGTGCCATCACGATTGCTTTGGTCTTAGGTCCGATAGCTGCTTCAATGTGCTCTACAGATGAGTCATACGTTCCGAGTTGAATATCAACAAACACGGGTGTGAGGCGATTTTGCAAAATTGGGTTTACTGTTGTCGGAAAACCAGCTGCGGCAGTGATGACTTCGTCACCTTCTTTCAGTGCACGCTTTCCTAAGCGTGACGAAGTGAGTGCTGTTACTGCGAGGAGGTTGGCAGATGATCCTGAGTTGCACAACATCGCATGCTTCATGCCCATGACTTTTGCAAAAGACTTTTCGAATTGCTCGGCGTAGCGGCCGGTGGTCAACCAGAAATCAAGCGAAGAATCAACCAGTAATTCAAGTTCGTGATTATCGAACACTTTTCCGGAAACGGGAATCGTTGAAATTCCACCGAGAAATGGTTTTGGTGGAAATGCTTCCTGATGATATTCCTTTACTAAGCCGAGTATTTGGGCGCGCAACTGATCGGCACGTGATTTTTCAGCCATGAGACCTATTTCTTTCCTGTGAGAAGTTCGTTGTACCAATCAAATGACTTTTCTAAGCCATCTTCCAGTGAAACCGACGCATGCCAGCCCAGAACTTCATGGGCTTTCGTGGAATCTAGATATTGATCTTTAATTTCGCTTGATGCGGCATTCAAGATATTTGCTGCGGTTTCTGGTTTTCCTGCAGCGGCACAAATTGCTTTATAAATCTGCATAACTGTAAGAGGAGACTCATCGCTGAAGTTGAAACCTTGACCTGCAAATTCAGGTTTGTCGGTTTGCTCACCGAGAGCAAGGTATGCAGACACAATGTCATCAACATGGAGATAGTCACGAATGAATGTCCCATCACTACGAAGAACTGGTTGCTCACCACGAAGTAGTGAACGGAAAGTTCCAGGCACAATACGATTCCAGTTCAGGTCTCCACCGCCATAGATATTTCCGCAACGCGCGATAGTTACTGGTGTTCCATACGTGCGTGCATATGTAGTGGAGATGAGGTCTGTACAGCTCTTCGATACTTCATACGGATGATCGCCATTCATCGACATATCTTCCGTATATGGCAATACTGGTTGGGTGCCATATGCCTTGTCACTTGACGCAACAATGATTCTCTTCACCAAGGGCGACAATGTTCGACAGGCATCTAGCAAGTTCCACGTGCCCTGAATGTTTGATTCGAAAGTGTGACGCGGGGAACGATCAGCAGCGCCAACAATTGGTTGAGCGCCTAAATGGAAGATCGAATCGACTTCATGGTTATTGATAGCGCGTTCAATATCGTTGTAATTCTCAAGCCGACCATTAACAACGTTGACCTTATTAATAGTGCCGCTACGCATGAGCTCACTTTGAGGGTCGGAATCTGCAATAAATGCCACGGTGTAGGCACCGCTTTCTGCCAGCCAACGAGTGAGCCACGAGCCCACCATTCCCGATGCCCCTGTAACCAGAACTCGCTTGTCACCCCAATAGGCAACCGAACCTTGCTGAGCCACTATTTCCACACTTTCCAAGGCGCGTCTCCGCTATCCCACATTTCATTCAACATCGTGAATTCGCGATACGTATCCATTGGTTGCCAGAAACCCTCATGGCGATACGCCATAAGTTGCCCCTCAGCGGCAAGACGTTCAAGCGGAGCCTGCTCTAAAACGCACTCTTCATCGAGATAATCAAGAACTTGGGGCTCAAATACAAAGAATCCGGCATTGACATAGTCGTCAGTTTGAGGCTTCTCTCTGAATTGCTGCACTTGCCCTGTGGAATCAAGATCCATGACGCCAAATCGAGATAAAGGACGGACCGTGGTAACCGTTGCTAATTTGCCGTGAGATTCGTGGAAGGCCAAAAGGGCAGAAATGTCAATATCTGCAAGGCCATCGCCATAGGTGACTATAAAACGGCCACCAATATATTTACCAACTCTTTTCACGCGGCCACCGGTCATCGTTGTTGGCCCAGTGTCGGCAACTGTCACTTTCCAGTCAATCTCCGTGTGATTGCCGTGCACCTCTATATGTGTTGATTTACCTAGGTGCGCGGTGAAGTCGTTCATACGTGCGTCGTAATTCAAGAAATAGTCCTTGATTACATCGCCGCGATACCCCGTGCACACAACAAAATCGGTCAAACCATGCGAGGCAAAGGATTTCATCAGATGCCAAAGCACTGGCTTTCCCCCGACCTCAACCATTGGTTTGGGTTTGTACTCAGTTTCTTCACGCATGCGTGTTCCGAGTCCACCAGCCAATAGAACTACCTTCATATATGTCTCATGTTACTCAAATTAGATTGGTGTTCTTGTATGAAAGCAAGGGTAGAAGACTGATCACTATCCACTGAATATCTGTAGTATCAATTTTATGGTTTTTTCACGCGATTTTCTTAACACAACCGCTTCAACAATCGAAGCTCTAGATCCTTCGGCCATTGAAGGAGCTGCTGTCTTGCTAGGTTCGATAAGAGATAGTGGCGGACGACTTTTTACTTGTGGGAGTGGCGGCGGCGCTGGCCATGCCTCCCACGCTGCTTGTGATTTTCGCAAGTTGTGTGATTTTGAGACGTACTGTGTGACTGACAATGTTTCTGAGCTTACAGCAAGAGTCAATGATGACGGTTGGGGCTCTAGTTATTCAAATTGGCTCAAAGTTTCAAGGTTGTCCTCCAAAGATGCAATCTTGATTTTTTCCGTTGGCGGGGGTAGTGCCGAAAAGAACGTCAGCCCCAACCTCATTGAGGCCTGCAATCTTGCAAAGACAGCCAAGGCGAAAGTTATTGCAATTGTTGGTAGGGACGGAGGGACCATTGGCGAACTTGCTGACCAAAGTATTGTGATTCCCCCCATAAATTCTTCACAAATTACTCCTCAAACTGAGGGGCTCCAGGCTGTAATTTGGCACCTCTTAGTAAGCCATCCCGCATTAGCGGTAAATGCAGCCAAGTGGGAAGGAATGCCCTGATTCTCAGTTGAATCGGCATGTTTCAAAATGTACGTCACACGAACCCCGCTCAGAATAACCCTTGGCGGCGGGGGTACTGATCTACCAGATTTTTATCGAAATTCTGACTATGGATTTTTAATCGCTGCTTCCATAACTAAATATGTCTACATTGCCGTACACGAAAACTTTGACAAAGATATCTTGCTCAAATACAGCGAAGTCGAAAGGGTTTCCGATTTGGAACAAATTCAGCATCCGATTCTCCGAGAATGCATAAGGACCACCGGAATAAAGAATGGATTTGCTCTCAGTTCAATGGCGGATATTCCAACTGGCACTGGGCTTGGGTCTTCAGGGTCGTTCACTGTTGGCGTGTTGCGTGCGTTGAGAGCATTCATGCACCTCCCGAGTACTCCCGAATACCTCGCAAAGGCTGCCTCTGAAATTGAGATTGAAAAGTTGAAGCAACCGGTTGGAAAGCAAGATCAGTACATTGCAGCGTTTGGTGGACTAACTTCTTTTACTTTTCGTCATGATGAATCCGTGAAGGTCGAACATCTAGAAATTTCAGATTCAACCAGATTTGATTTAGGCAGCAATTTAATGATGTTTTACACTGGTATTCGACGTGGTGCCTCTGACGTAATCAGCAATGAAATCCAAAATAATTCCAAAACTAGTCTTCGAGACAATCTGCTCTCAGTAAGAGATTTGGGTTTGTTGACTCGCGACACTTTGGTCAACGGCGACCTTTCTCGATTCGGTGAGTTACTAACAGAACAGTGGAACCTTAAACATTCCAGACAGCCATCCTCCATTAACGAGACCGTGAACGACTGGATAAAGGCAGGAATTGACGCGGGGGCGATCGGTGGAAAATTAATTGGTGCGGGAGAAGGAGGATTTCTTCTTTTTTATTCAACTAAGCACACTGAGTTAAGAAAAGCAATGAACATCATTGGCTTATCAGAAATTCCCTTTGGCTTTGACTATGAGGGGTCACTGCTAATCACAGTTTAATCTGGTTCAAATTCGACTCAATGTGGACAATCACATAAGCATTCGAATTCCAGGATGGTACAAAAAAAGGCCGCCACTGACAGGTCACCTTTTCTGAACGAAATACAAACTTCAACATCGTTAGTAATCCTCCAATGTGGTTTCTGTGCTCCCTAACGATCATTAGCGAATAACCCTTAAACCCCATTTTTGATGCTTTTCTGGCCGTAGTTAGAGACCGAGCAATCCTTACAAGAATTCCGGGATCACAAGGTAAAAAAATCGTTGCGTTTCCCCCTGTTTTCAATAATCGACGAATTTCAACAAAGACTTTCTCAGGGTCGTTCACATGGTGAAGTAAGCAAGTAACGATGATTCTGTCAAAAGTTTGGTCAGGAAATGGAACATTCTCTGCGTCACCAGTCAGTGCTTGAACTCTTGGATCAGCGCTCCACTTTTCCTCAAGTTTGGGACCACGAAGATCAAGTAAGACATACCTCTTAAAGTCGTGTTTAACAAAATTTAGGTGCTCGCCATCTCCACCCCCAAGCTCAAGGCAGTCGTGATACTCCTTCTTTGAGTATTTGCTTTCCATGTCCCGATGGGTAGCCCTAACTGACTTTGCTCCTACACCCGCTTTGCAAATCACCAAGTTATAAAACTCGTTATAAAACCGGGCTGGGTCTCCATATCCACTTTCAATTGTCATCAGAATGATCCATCGTTAACTTTCTCAATTTATTCTTTGAATTGGGCGAGTGTCTCGCTTACCTAGATTTATGACTGACTAAATCTCTGTCAACAATTTTCTAAGTCAACCAAGTTCTTTCAATAAGCACAGATTCTAAATCAAGGTTTCTTGTAGCCTAACTAACAACTTTCTAATCTAAAAGGGATTTGGGCCGGTGAGATTTTGTTGATAAACAAGCATTGCGTAGTGTTGGCTGGCGGGGAGGGATCCCGGGTCTCTGAGATTACAAAAGAAGCAATACCTAAGGCTTTGATTCAAGTTCAAGGTAAGCCATTTCTTGATTATAAAATTGATTCACTGATCAAAACTGGATTCACAGAATTAACTTTTTTGCTAGGTAAATTTTCAGATCAGATAGTTGATCACATCCAGGGAAATGTTTATCCAGATATAAAAATTGATTACGTGAATGAACACACTCCCCTAGGCACCGGGGGAGCAATTCAAGCGGCCCTCGGTCGTCTCCCCAATACTTTTTGGGTTACCTATGCCGATAGTTTAGTTTTCCCCAAAAATACAGATCTTGCATTGATTGATAAAATTGTCTCAGTAGAGGAATCAATTATGTCTGTAATCCCAGGCAACGAGGAATGGGGTCGTAGCAACGTTGAATTGAATTCAGATCGCATAACTTTTTATTCTCGAGATCAAAATGACTCTGCTGGAAGAAACTTACTTTGGATAGAGTATGGACTCATAAGAATCTCTAAGAGTGTCTTTCAAAATTTCCTGTTCGAGACTCGTTTTGACTTTGCAGAGGTGATTCAATCTCAAATTCTAGAAAATAAAATGCACCCTCTTATCTGCGAAGAAAGATTTCGAGAGGTAGGCAATGTGAAGTCTTTTTATGAGACAGAGAGTTGGCTCAAATCACAACCTCACTACTACCCATGAAAGCTTTGTTCATTGATCGTGATGGAGTTTTGAACAAACTCGTCCCACGAGATGGCGGTTGGTTTTCACCTCGTTCAATAGAAGAATTTTGTGTTTCGGAAGATGCCTTGGGTGCACTAAATGATTTCCGAAATCACAATTTTACGATTTTTGTAATCACCAATCAGCCAGACTTATCTCGACGTCTCCTTCGACCAGAAACTTTATTGAGATTCCATTCAATTTTAGTTGAACAACTAGGGCCGCTTGAGTTTCTAGTGTGTCCACATACGGCCGAAATGGATTGTGGCTGTCGAAAGCCTAAACCTGGTCTGATAATCGAGACTTGTTCACGTTACAACATCGATATTTCTGCTAGCTGGCTAATCGGAGATCAAGCAAGTGACATACTCGCCGGCCGCGATGCTGGATTAAAAACCGTGATTATCCATTCCCAGGCCACACCTGCCTCGCTTCAGAAATTTCCTAATAGTAAGAGCGATTATGAAACTGCCTCGTTAGCAAACGCAACGCAAATTGTTCTGGCTAACTAATCAAGGGCGGTTACCCTATATTGATTTGCAGGTTAAACAATAAAAAGGTACTACTATTTCCCTTACTATGACGACTGAGTTCCTAACCAAGATATTCGCCGACGGCGCCAACCTAACAGACATTGCACTTTTGGCTCAAGACCACTTGATTAGTGGCTTTACTACAAATCCAACTCTCATGAAGTTAGCGGGAGTGCAAGATTATCTCTCTTTCTCCCGAGACGTAATTGAAATCATTGGTGGTCGTCCAATCTCGCTTGAAGTCTTCGCTGATGAGACGTCTGAAATGATTCGCCAAGGTGAGCTTTTGCAAAAATTAGGTGACAACGTATTTGTCAAAATTCCAATCACAAATACAAAAGGCGAGAGCACTGAACGTGTAGTTCACGCCCTGTCTTCCCAAGGAATTAAAGTAAACGTGACAGCGATCTTTACAGTAGATCAAGCAAAAAAAATCCTTGAAAACTTGCACGGAAACACTGACTTTTACCTTTCTGTTTTTGCAGGCAGAATTGCTGACGCCGGAGTCAATCCGGTTCCAATCATAAAGCAAACAGTCGCATTGCTTTCCGAATTTGGATCCGGGGAGGTTATCTGGGCAAGCCCGAGGGAAGTTTACAATTTTGTCGAAGCACAGAATAGTGGTTGTCAAATCATTACTATGACGCGCGAACTAATTGCTAAACTATCGGGACTGGGAAAAGACTTAGATTTGTTTTCATTAGAGACTGTAAAAATGTTTGCCAATGATGCGCTCAACGCAGGTTACATTCTGTGACAGATATTGAGATTTCGATCGTTAGTCCAGTTTTTAATGAAGAGGATTCTCTGGAGATATTTATACCTGAACTTCTCAAGGTATTGAAAACGATTTGTTTAAATTACGAAGTAATCTTTGCTGTCGATCCTTGTACCGACTCCACAATTAGTGTCATAGAAAGACACATGGCCATAGATTCGCGAATCAAGTTGGTGGAATTCACCAGAAAGTTTGGTCAGCCTGCAGCAACTATTGCTGGAATTGAATGTGCAACAGGACGAGCAGTAATCGTTATGGACTGTGACATGCAGGATCCTCCCTCTTTGATTCCCGCATTTGTCGAGAGGTGGAGGCAGGGATATCAAGTTGTATACGCCCAAAGAGCCCGCCGAGATGGAGAGACAGCGTTTAAGAAATTTTCGACAAAGGTTGGTTACTACTTCATAAACAAGTTTGCAGAGGTTGAAATTCCCAGGAATACTGGCGATTTTAGACTGCTGGATCGAGTAGTAGTAAATCACCTTAATCAATTTCCAGAAAGTCATTCTTTTCTTCGAGGGCTGGTCGCATTAATTGGATTTAATCAAACAGCTGTACTGTTTGACCGTCCCGAACGGGTTAGTGGTTCTGGAAAATACAACCGCTATATAGGAAATTTGAGATTTCAATTTAATGGACTTATTGCCTTTTCAACGGTCCTACTAAATGTCTCAACTGTCCTTGGATTTATGACGGCGTTTCTTTCTGTCATCCTTGCCATTCTTTACTCAGCACTCAAAATTTTGGGAGTGCCATTTCCCCTTGGTAACCCAACTGTGGTTGTTCTGATGCTTTTTATGGGTGGTGCCCAACTTACCTGTCTGGGCATAATCGGTCAGTACATAGGAAGAATTTATGATGATGTCAAAAGGCGTCCTCGCTACCTCATCAAGCGAAGGGTTGGGTTTGAAATTGATTCTTGACAGCACTTACACCCATGAGGACCATCTTTCACGCTCAAATGACGTATGGGCGAACTTTAAGTATCACTTAACGCTAAAGATTCTGAGAGCCCATTGCATTAATGACGAGCGAACTCGAGTATATGACCTTGGGTGTGGCTCTGGTTACTTCTCAAGAAAACTAAGTGATCTTGGTTTTGACGTTGTCGGCGTGGAACCCGACCTCGATGCTTTTAAGTTGGCATCTTCCACTCAACATCTCAGTACTGCATCATTTTTGAATACTTCGATTGAAAAAATTGAAATTAAATTGGACGCTGATGTGATTATCATGCATGACGTTTTGGAGCACGTAGATGCAGAACACGCAACATTGATTTCGGTTTCCGGACTTCTGAGAGATTCAGGACTGTTGGTCATTTCAGTCCCTGCATCAGAACTGCTCTTTGGGAATCATGACCGTCAACTAGGACACTTTAGGAGATATTCAAAATCCTCATTACGGAGAGCACTGCACCCGATGTTCGAAGTTCAATCAATTAGATATTTAGGTGCAATAGGAATTTTTCCAATACTGCTCTTTTCAAAGATCTTGAAAACTTCTTATCCAGTTACTTCTGATTCATCCATTCCCTTTTCGCAACGTATCTTCGGCTGGCTCCTACATATTGAATGGCTTTTACATCTCCCCTTCGGTGGAGGTTTAATTGTTGTTGCCACAAAAAGAGATCTACCTTCAGATGTCTGAGTCTTCTGTTCAACAAAAGCCGCTTAACTTTACTTACTTAGTGTTGCTGCTACCTATTAGCCTTTTATTTCAGTTGATCAATTTGGTGGGCACCAGTTCTCAATGGCCGGGCACGGGATTTCTATTCCGGTCTGATGACCGTTTGAACGACCTTCTGAATCCAATCAGGTCTATCTCAGTACCAAATCCATATGTAGGTCCTCGGATTTTTTTTAGTCCCCCTGGGATGGTGTCACTACTGAAAGTAATCTCATTTCCTGGACAATGGTTCGGAGTGATTATTCTTTTGGTTGCTTGTATCAGTTTGATTTACAAATTCACTAAATCACTGAGCACTTCGTATTCCAATTCCATCACCATTGTGTCACTGCTCGGCATTAGCTACCCAGTTTTATTCGCATTAGACAGAGGGAGTTACACACTTTGGATTGCCCTTCTCTTAATTCTGACAATTTCCAACAATCAAAAACGCCCCCTTAAGGCCGCTCTCTATTTTGGTATCGCACTTTCGCTTGGTTTTGCCATTGCACCATTAGCACTAATTTTACTCTTGAGATACGAATCTACATTTCTTACTTGGATAAAGCAGGGGGCTGTGCTTTTCGCAACAGTATTTGCCATTACCTCAATTGGGCTACTTGACCTTCGAATGTCTCCTCTAAGTATGTGGCATAACATTCAGAGAAATTTGGCGACTTACAATGAAGTAATGCTCCATACTGAGTGGGGCGCTATGTATTCACATTCATTTTTTAATGGAATGAGGTCTTCTTGTGCATTTATAAGTACAGCTGAGAGCTACTCGGAATACATTAATCCTTTGGTCCAGATCAGGCATTGTTCAGAGTCGATGCAATCATTAATTTCAGTAAGTTGGATTGCACTGGTTCTGTCGCTGATAATCGTTGTTTTTTCTCGTTGTCATTTCTTTTACCGTTCGTTACTCCTGGTCAGCTCTTTCTTGTTTTTTACACCTGTTTCCGCTGATTACAGACTTTGCTTTTTGCTATTGCCAATAGTGTTCCTACGAGGATCAGTGCGAGAGAGGCGAACAACAAGATTGTCTATCTACGTTGTCGCATTTACCTTTTTGCCCAGAACTCTGAACGTCCTGTGGATGACAAGATTTAGTGAAACAACAATCTTGTTCTCAAATATCTCTGGATCCCTAGCCATCCTCACACTGTTTACGATCAGTTTCATCAATAATGTCAAAACGCTGAGCCTTAAACCTTGGGCACCTATCATCGATGCTGAATCGCCCATGTCCGCCGCAGGCCAATGGACACAAAAATCGACTCGTCATTTCTTCGTTTACTTTTTACTTCCATGTTTGAGTTTCGCCGTATTGGTAGTGCCTATGGATGATCCGGCTTTATCAATTGTTAGGTTGTCATATTTCTTGACAGTCGCAATTTTGTTGTTTTCTTTTGGTGTCAAGAGGAAGTCTTTGGGATGGCATGTAAGTGAACCTCAAAGAGCTTGATGATTCTTCAGATACTGGATATCAATTATCACGCCATCTGATTCCCAGTAAGTCAGTGCCTGGGACTTCTCTGAGGGACCTCACCCAACTTTTTGTGTCGTGTGGGTTCTTTATCTCCTTTATTGTCGCTGCATACCTACAGCGCGGCCGTTTCGATCAATTGTTTTTATTTGATGCCCCTGATACACCTCCTGTGCCTGGGGCTTTTTATCCAGGACCGCTCGGTGTTCATACATTTGGAGATTTTCTGCAACCACTTTGGCAGTCGAGACTGACTCCCTCTCCGTTTATCACAGGTTATTCCTCATATATGCCTGCCGCTAATGGACTCTTCTGGATTCTTAGCTGGCTCCCATTTTGGATTGCCTTTGGGACACTTGTGGCATTCTCTATAGCCACCTTGCTGTTTCCCTTTTGGATGGTTGATTCGGAAGCTGATTATTGGGTTCGAGGTCAGTTACTAGTCGGAGGTGTGATACTCGCATATCCAGTACTCAGTGCACTTGACAGAGGAAACATTCAGTTTCTTACTATTGGATTGATTGCGTTGGCTATGTATCTACGTCGTGAGCAACGATGGGCATACGCCGGTATTTGTTTAGGAATTGCTATTGGCCTAAAGGTTTACCCATTTCTATTTCTATTCCTTTTCTTGAAAAGAAAATCATGGAAATCAACTGCGTTTGCATTAGGAACGGCAGCGTCGGTAACTGCGATCCCATTGCTGTTATTCGATGGGGGATTAGGTAAAAACGTCCGAGCTCTTCTTAGTAACTTAGGGTCTTCTCAAACAGAGCTGAGTTCATTGGCACTCTTCTCAAACAATTCCCTAACGGCACTTGGTTTATCCTCAGTTTCGGTCGGGCTCTCTACTTTTGGAAATTTTCTAAACAACAACATGAGTTTGATTGTTTCTATGCTGTGTCTATTGCTTTTGGTCTCTTGTTTTGCACGAGATATCGAGGACTTGGAGATTGCTCTCTTGGTGTCATCAGTTTGCACCCTAGCTATTAGCTTTTCCGCGGGCTACGTGCTGATGATTTTTCTCGTGCCGGCATGGATTGTCTACGACGGTCGTTCGCAATTATCAGATAAGCGAATTCTCTTCTACTCACTCTGTATTGCGTTTTTGATGATGCCTAAACAAATACCGCTCCGTTTTTGGGCAGATTCTTATCGCCAGGACAGTGCTTCTCTCGCAAGCTTTCTCAACCCGCTTGTAATGCTGATACTTGTAACTGCAATTTCTGGCAGAGCGGCTTATACAAGTTGGAAAACGTGGTGCGCGCGGGGAGCCTTGAACCCCCACATCCCTTCAAACATTGGTAGCTGAGGTAAGCGCGTCGGCCATTTCACCTCTAACGAGAGCATGAGATTGGTCAAACCACATCCTGCTACCACAGCAAAGCGATTTTCTAGCCTGTTACTCTTGAATAGATGCTCCGCCGACTAATTCGTTCAATTGTTCTCAATACTCCCCTGGAAAAACCGGCGCGTGCTGCGCTTAAATTAATTCGTGGTTCTCATACTGCTTCAGCTGAATTCATTCCGCAGACCTTCAAGAGTTTTGAGCTTCCAAGTGGGATTTCGGAAGAAACGTTATGTGATGTGTTCTTGAGTTTTTCACTCGATGATGGCCCAATTGGGCAACTTGACCCATACGTGCACGATGCCTTTACCGCTTTATTCATTCCTGGCAATTGGTCAGTAATGAGACCGGAAAATGCTTGGAACTTGGCGCCAACCCCTACTTTATTACCTGGTTGTTGCAGGAGCACACTTCATTAGACCTAACGCTCGCAAATTATTTTGGCGGTGAAGCAGGCACAGGACAACAAACACTTAGTTGGAAAGATGGCGAATCTCGTAAGACTTCTGCTTTCAATTTTGATCACTTCAATATGGAAGAGTCGGTATTTCCCTACAAAGATGCCTCATTTGATGTGGTCTTGTACTGCGAAATTATTGAGCACTTGCTGATGAACCCAGTTCATACACTGACCGAGATTCACCGGGTGCTCAAGCCAGGTGGTCTTCTCGTCGTCACCACTCCAAATGTTGCAAGGCTTGGAAATGTTCTCGCTATTGCTGAAGGCCGAAGTATCTACGATCCCTATTCAGGTTTTGGTGCATACGGCCGACATAACCGAGAGTTCTCTATGAGTGAACTGCTCCACTTATTGGAATTTGCCGGTTTCGAACATGAAACTTCGTTTACTGCAGATGCTCACCCAGAAGACCATTCCAAACATCCAAAATTTAGTGCGGCGTCACAACTCATTGCCGACAGACCAGCACACCTTGGTCAATATCTCTTTGCTGGTGTTCGTGCAACGGGGACACCTAGACAAGGACTTCCCGTAAGCCTCTTTCGTAGTTATGAACCATCGAAAATTGATGCCGACTGGTGACTTCAATCTCAGCACTTGCAACCCGTACCTGCCAGTCGTCTTGAAGTGAATTAGTTAGACAATTCAAAGTACCTAGTTGGTGCGCGAGGGGGGACTTGAACCCCCACGTCCTTTCGAACACTGGCACCTGAAGCCAGCGCGTCTGCCATTTCGCCACTCGCGCGAGTAGAAACATGACGCTACCTACCCTTTGCCACCCACCC
>Ga0214919_10001891_pt1 | contig 33604 bp, 59 predicted proteins | sample LL1503_MetaG_FD_177994 | JGI IMG/M metagenome (GOLD analysis project Ga0214919, IMG submission 177994) | Freshwater microbial communities from Lake Lanier, Atlanta, Georgia, United States - LL-1503 | ecosystem: Environmental > Aquatic > Freshwater > Lake | place: USA: Georgia | collected... | reverse complement strand
CAGAAACCATGCTTTCAAAGAGTATGGATATGGCCCTCCTAACCCTGATGAACCGAATCATGCGTTTTGGCTAAAGAAAGCCAAGATGTACAAAGCCCCTACCAAAGATATTATGGATATGCGTTGTGGCAACTGTGCCGCATTTATCCAGACTCCAAAGATGATGGAGTGCATCAAGGGTGGCTTAGAGGCAATGAATACTTCTGAAAAAGAGTTGTCCTACGATCAGCAGTTTATTGATGCGGCAAATCTAGGATTTTGTGAACTTTTCCACTTTACTTGTGCCGCTAAACGCACCTGTGACGCATGGAAATCGGGTGGCCCAATAACTAAGGATTGAGTATGGCAACGGATAATAAATTTGTAGGAATGAACAATACGGCAGGTGAGTTTGTTGGGATGCTATTTCTCGCTAGAGATATAACCCATCGCATCCACCTCAAAACCCTATCTTTTGCTGAACACAAGACTTTGAATGAGTTTTATGAGGCAATCATTCCGTTGGCAGACGACTTTGCCCAACAGTTTATGGGTCGCTATTCCATTCGCTTAGACATTCCTTATGTGAACAACAAGTACAAAGGTACTGTCTCAGAAGTCTTGCGTCAGGAAATGGAATGGATTGAGGGAAATCGCCAACAGATCGTTCCTCGTACAGAGACTGCTTTGCAAAACAAGATTGATGAAATCGTTGCTTTGTACCAAAACACCCTTTATCAACTTACCCTTCAGTAAGGAAAAATCATGAGTACCTTCCAATTAGACCCAAACCAAGTTGCCTATGGCGTGGCAAGCAATGGCACAACTCAAGTGGCAACAGTCACAACCTCAAACGTTCAGATGACCGCTTTTGGTGCAAACACCACAATGATTCGTATTGCTTGTTCTCAAGGCCATTGCCATTATGCAATTGGCACTAGCCCAACAGCAAGCATTACAACTTCAGCAATGATTCCACAAAATTGTGTGGAAATCGTCAAAGTCACGCCTGGTCAAAAGATCGCATTTATCAAAGATGCGACTATTACCACTTCAACTGTTTCTGTAACAGAACTTATCTAAGGAGTATCCATGAAAGCACCTAAGATGGCTAAAGTTGGCAAGGTTATGAAAGAGTACAAGGCAGGAAAACTGCACTCTGGCTCAAAGAAAGGCCCTGTCGTTAAGTCTCAAAAGCAAGCCGTTGCTATCGCTTTATCTGAGGCTGGCATGAGCAAACCAAAGAAGAAGAAAATGAGTGGTGGCTATGGCTACTAAACAGGGCTTGTATGCCAATATCCATGCTAAACAGGCAAGGATAAAGGCTGGCTCAGGTGAGAAGATGCGTAAAGTTGGTAGCAAAGGCGCACCAACTAAACAAGACTTTATTGATTCTGCTAAAACAGCGAAGAAGACAAAAAAGGTGAAGTGATGAAAACTCCTGCTTGGCAACGCTCCGAAGGTAAAAACCCTAAAGGAGGGTTGAACGAAAAGGGAAGAGCATCTTATAATGCGACAACTGGTGGAGACTTGAAACCGCCAGTTAAATCAGGGGATAATCCCCGTAGAGCAAGTTTCTTGGCTCGAATGGGCGGTGCAAGTGGCCCTGAGTACAAGAATGGTGAACCGACAAGACTGCTTCTTTCTCTTAAGGCATGGGGGGCTTCCTCCAAGGCTGACGCAAAGGCAAAAGCAAAAGCGATTTCTGCGAGAAATAAAGGGAAGAAGTAATGGCATTACCTACCTATCTAGATTTGGTTAACGATGTTTTGGTTCGTATGCGTGAACCAGAAGTTACTACTGTTGCTGAAAACACAGTCTCAAACCTTGTTGGCAAGTACATCAATGATGCCAAACGTCAGGTATCTGATGCCTATGATTGGGATGCTTTTAATACCCCAATTACTGTAAGTACGATTGCTAATACAACTGGCCCATATAGCATTACGGGTGCTGGGGTTCGTTTTAAGACTATGGATGTGATTAACACCACTAGTTTTTATGAGATGCAACCTTTGTCTCATGCTAATTACGATTCGTTTTACTATACAACGCCTACTCCTACAAAGGGTTTGCCAATGTATTACTCTATTAAGGGTGTAGATACAAATGGCGATATTAAGGTCAACTTTTGGCCTGTTCCTGATGCCGTGTATAGCATTCGGTTTAGCCTGATCGTTCCTGAAGCAGATTTCACGACAGATACATCTACCACTTTGTTGGCAAAAGAACCTATTGTTTTGGGTGCATTTGCTAGGGCATTGGTTGAGCGTGGCGAAGATGGTGGTCTGAGTAGTTCAGAAGCCTATGCCATGTACAAGTCTTGTATGTCTGACCTGATTGCTTTGGAATTGGCTAGATCGCCTGAAAACGACACATTTGAGGCTGTCTGATGGCAGAAGCAGTACAAGCCTACTCGATTACAGCCCCAGGCTTCTATGGGCTAAACACCCAAGACTCGTCTTTGGACTTGGCTAGTGGCTTTGCACTTATTGCGAATAACTGTGTAATTGACCAATATGGACGTATTGGGGCTAGAAAAGGCTGGACAAAGGTTAATTCTGTTGTCAATACTGACTTATCTACCAATGACATTACCTCGATTGGTGAAGTGGTAACTGCTGATGCTACCTCTTACACCATCATGGCTGGTAACAATAAACTCTATAAATTGAGTGGCTCAACCATTGTTACCCTTACCTATGGGGGGGGAGGTACTGCCCCCACTATTACTGCAAGCAATTGGCAGATGGTTTCCTTGGCTGGCGCACTTTATCTGTTTCAGTCAGGATACGATCCTTTGGTCTTTGACCCTGCCTTGTCTACAACCACGTTTAGACGCATTAGTGAATTGTCAGGCTATGCTGGTACTGTTCAGTTGGCTAACACGGCTCTGAGTGCCTATGGAAGGCTTTGGACGGCAGATGTAACGTCAGACAAATTAACTGTTCAATGGTGCGATACCAAGTTGGCAAACAAATGGAATACAGGTACTGCGGGAACGCTAGATACCACTACTGTTTGGCCTAAAGGTGGCGATGTAATTATCGCTTTGGGTGCTCACAATGGCTTTTTGTTCATCTTTGGTAAGAACAATATCTTGGTTTACCAAGGTGCGACAACGCCATCCACCATGACTTTGCAAGATGTAATCACGGGAATTGGCTGTGTGTCTAGGGATTCCTTGGCTTACACGGGTACTGATCTGATATTCTTGTCATCCACGGGTGTGCGTAGTGCCTTGAGGACTATCCAAGAGAAGTCTATGCCCTTGCGAGACTTGTCTAAGAATGTCCGTAATGACCTGATTACTGCTATTGCTGGCGAGTCTTTACCTACCATTAAGTCTGTATACAACAGTAAAGAAGCAATTTACTTGTTGACTTTGCCCGTATTGAAGTCAGTCTACTGCTTTGATATGAAGGGTACTTTGCAAGATGGTTCTTCTAGGGTTACAACTTGGGACTCAATTGAACCTAAATCCTTGTTGACCAAACAAGATGGTACTTTGTACATCGGTAAAGGGGGCTATCTTGCTACCTATTCTGGTTATAACGATGATACCGCCATATATCGTTTTCAATATTTTACGAACCATACTGATCTTGGTACGCCCTCTGCTACGTCTATTCTAAAGAAACTTAGGACTGTGGTGATTGGTGGTAGCAATCAGTATGTAACTTTTAAATGGGGTTACGACTTTACTGGTAATTATTACTCACAGTCGGCTAAAATTCCTACTCAGTCTGTTTCATATTATGGTATAGCCGAGTATGGAGCAAATGCTACTGTGGTTGCAGAATACTCTGGTGGCGTGACTTTGCAGACATTGAGTGTTTACCCAACTGGTTCGGGCAAGGTTATCCAAACTGGTTACGAGGCAGACATCAATACTTTCCCGTTGAGCATCCAAAAGATTGAGATATTTGCCAAAGAAGGCAAGATTTATTAAGGAACTGTCATGTCAGATTACACCAAAGCAACCAATTTCGCCAGTAAGGATAGTCTTTCCTCTGGCAACTCCTTAAAGATTGTTAAGGGTACTGAGATTGATACAGAGTTCAATAATATTGCTACTGCCATTGCTACCAAAGCAGATTTATCTGGGCCTACCTTTACGGGTACGCCTACATTGCCTACTGGAACAATTGGAGTAACGCAAAGTTCCTCAGATAGTTCTACTAAGTTAGCAACTACTGCGTTTGTACAGGCTGTTTTACAGACTTTGTATCCTGTTGGTTCAATCTATACAAACGCTACATCAAGCACTAACCCTGCTACTTTGATTGGCTTTGGTACTTGGACGGCCTTTGGTGCAGGTAAGGTTATGGTTGGCTTGGATAGTGGCGATGCCACATTCAGCACAGTAGGCAATACTGGTGGCTCTAAAGATGCCATTACTGTTAGCCATACCCATACTGCTACTTCTACTGTTACTGATCCAACGCATCGCCACAATGTTGGTTCTAATGACTCTACAGCAAATGATGGTGGAAATCCAAATCAAGAGTTTGTGCGTGATTCAGGATCAGGAAATGGCCCAACAACCTACACAAACTACGCATCAACAGGTATTTCTGTATCAACAAGCATTGCTTCTACTGGTTCTAGCGCAACTGGTGCTAACTTGATGCCTTATGTGGTTGTCTATATGTGGAAACGCACAGCATGATTACGCATCACTTTACTGATGGACTGTATGCCAAGGAAACGCATATTCAGGCGGGGCAGATGCTTATGCAACACAAGCATAACTACTCCCATTTTGGGATTATTGCCAAAGGTAAGGTTGTGATTGTTAAAGAGGGTGACATTCAGATTGTTGAAGCCCCTGCTTGCATTGATATTAAGGCTGGTGAGAATCATGGCGTAAAAGCCATCACCGATGTGGTTTGGTATTGTGTTCATGCTACTGACGAAAAAGACCCGTCAAAAGTAGATGAAGTTTTAATTAAAGGGGAATAATATGCCTTGGATTCCAGCGGCGATAGGTGTAGGCGGTAGTCTTGTAGGTGGACTAATGGCAGGTGATTCTGCTCGTAGTGCCGCCAATACTTCTGCTAATGCTCAGTTACAAGCGGCTCAAATTGCGGCTGAAGCGGCTAAGTTCCGTCCAGTTGGTGTTACAAGTCGTTATGGCACATCACAATTTACAACAGATGCCCAAGGTAATTTAACTGGCGCAGGATATAACGTATCTCCTGAGTATCAAGCCTATCAACAACAGTTATCTGGTTTAATGGGAAATCAATTACAGCAAGGATTAAATGCTCAACAGCAATATCAACCTTTAACTAGTGCGGCAGGTGGCCTATTTAATCTTGGTCAGCAGTATTTGGCACAGTCTCCTGAACAGGCGGCTCAACAATACATGACTAATCAACAGGCTTTACTTGCTCCTAGTCGTGAACGTGAGTCTGCTTTGCTAGCAAACCAATTATCCAATTCAGGTCGCACAGGATTGTCCGTGGCACAAGGCGGTGGATTGTTATCTGCTAATCCTGAACAATCTGCTTTGGCTAATGCAAGGGCTATGCAAGACCTTCAATTGGCGGCAAATGCCACTCAGGCTGGACAACAACAAACTGCTTTTGGTGCAGGGTTGTTTGGCACAGGTGCTAATTTACTTGGTAGTTACCAACAAGGGCAAGTTGGTGCATTGTCTCCATTCCAAAATACATTAGGCATACAAACTGGCATAGAAAACCTTGGTCAAAGCAATTTGACATTGGGTGCTGGTTTAGGTGGTCAATCTGCCGCTTATGGCGCAAGATCAGGTGATTTCACTTATCGTGGTGGAGTTGGTGCGGCAAACACAATGCAACCTGCTAATGCGTATAACCCTTATGCAACAGCATTGATTAACGCATCTACCAATCCTCAACTGCAACAAGGTATAGCGAACAGAGTCAATACTAATTGGATGACAGGAACTGGTGTTATTCCTCAATCAACATTTACTGGTGGGATAACTCCTAGCGAATTTTCCAATTATCAAAGCATGGGTATATTTTAAGGAGTAACCAAATGGCAGATTCAATAGTAGGTGGTTTGTTTGGTATGACTCCTGAGATGTACCAGCAACAACAAAGTCAACAAGCATTAAATCAAGCGGCTCAATTGGCTCAACTTGATCCATTTTCCCTTGCTAAAACAGGCATTGGTTATGGTGCTAATCGTTTAGCGGGTGCTATCGGTGGAATGTTGGGTGGTCAAGACCCACAGTTACAAATAATTAGCGCAAGAAATGCTGTAATGCGTGAGGTTGACCCTAATAATCCTAATTCATTGCAAAGTGCAATACAAAAGTTGTCTGCGGCAGGAGATCAGGCTGGTGCTTTGCAATTGTCTGACTATTTAAGAAAAGCACAGGGTGATTACGCTTTAATTCAGCAAAGAACTGCTGAGAAGATGACTAATGAACAACGCAACGCTTTGTCGTATGCGGCTTCTATTGCTCCTCAAGGTTCTCCTGAATTTAATCAAGCCTATCAAACAAAACTCAATGAGTTGATAACAAAACCAGAAGCGACATCCAATGAGATGAAAAATGCTTATGCGTTTGCTAAGTCTAAGTTTGCAGTTGGTTCTCCAGAGTTTAATGAACTTTATAGTAATGAACTAGCAAGATTGACAACAAAAGAAACTGCCCCATCAATTGATAAAGTTGGAATTGCTGAGTCAACTCGTGAGCCTGTTTATTTTGATAAAAAGGCAAATGAACAGTTTATTATGAAGGCAGATGCAACGGGTAAGATGGTTCGAGTTCCTTATAGTGGTGGAATTGACCAAACAACATCTAAGACAAATTTAAGTGTTTCTCAAAAGCAAGAAGAAGAATTCTCTAAACGTAGGGGCTTTAAACAGGCTGATGCTCTTGATGAAGCAACTGCTTTGGCTAGAGGTGGTTCGCTTGCATTGAATTCTATTGGTGCAATGAAAGAACAAAACGCTACTGGTCAACTGTTTACTGGCCCATTGGCTAATTCTTATGTTGGTGCTACTAACCTTTTGGCTAGTATTGGTTTGCTTAGTAAAGAACAAACTGGAAAACTTACCTCATCACAGGTTTACGACAAGAGTGCAAAAGACCTTGTTATGCAAGACTTGGGTGGCAAGTTAGGCGCACAAATATCAGATGCTGACAGGAAGTTTGTTGAAGATCGTATTCCGCAACTTACAACTAGCGAAAAGGCTAGAACTGAGTTGCTCAATAAGATGGAAGAAATACAGCGTGGCAAAATTGATTACTATAAGAAAATGAATCTTCATGCTAATAAGTATGGAAACTTGAATGACTTTGATTTTTCAGAAAAGTATTCTGGTAATTTAACTACCCCATCCACAACTCCATCTAAAACATCCAAATATGCCGATGATTTAGTAAACAAATACTTACCTAAAAAGTGAGATAAATATGGCTACTTATGAACAAGTAATTGAGGCATTGCGTATTGCAGATGCCCAAGGTAATGTTGAAGATGCTAAGGCTCTAGCAGTAATTGCAGATGCTATGCGCCCTCAAGTGGCTGAACAACAACCAGTTGCCTCTACTCAAGAAAGAACTATTCCTCAAGAGATTGGTAGGCAAGCAGGGTTGGCTGGTAGGGCAATAATTTCTGGGTTGTCTTCTCCAGTAACGGCTATGGGTGATTTTGCCCAAGGTGCGGCAAATCTTGCAAGAATTGCAACTGGGAAACAAGCCGTACAAATGCCATTTCTTCCAACCTCTCAGGTTCAACAAGAAGGTTTAACAGGAATGGGTTTTCCTACTCCTGAAACTACTTCTGAAAAAGTTGCTCAAGTTGGTATGCAAGGAGTTGCATCATTGCCAACAATGAAGCCAATGATGCCTAGTGTTGGTCAAAATTTAGTGCGTGAGATTCCTGCGGCTATGGTCGCTCCTATGGCGGCTCAACCTGTTGCAGAACAAGTTTACAAATTAACAGATAGTGACTTAGCGGCAACTGTTGCTGGTCTTGGCGTTGGCTATGTTGCTGGTGGTATGGCTGGTAAGGCTGGTAGCAAATGGGAACAGCGTGGGCAACCAGTTTTGACTATGGATGAAGTCAAACTAAGAGCAAGTCGTGCTTACAACAAAGTTGAGCAAGCGGGAATTGAGTTAAATCAACAAAGTTCATTGAATTTATTGAATGATGTCAAAGATAGTCTTAATAAGGCTAGATATTTGCCAGAAAAAGATACTGATGTACGGGTTGTCTTATCTGAGTTCGACAAGATTGTTGGTCGTGGCAATGTTTCATTTGGCAATGTAGATCAAATGCGCCAGATTGCAAATGATTTAAAGATGAGTAAAGAGCCAAATACACAAAGACTTGGCAGAGATATGGTTTCAACAATTGATTCTTATATCTCAAGATTAAGCCCAAATGATGTTACTTCTGGTGCTGGTGGTATTGATGAAACAGTAAAAACTATCATGCAAGCCCGTAAAGATTGGAGAAATCTAAGTCGTGCAAGCACATTGGAAGATATATTAAATGTTGCTGATGTAAAAGCAGACAATCCAAATGCAAATTTAAGTGATTTGATTAGACAAGGATTTATCAGATTAGCGTCTGATCCTAAAAAAATGTCTGGATTTACACCTGATGAACAAAATGCAATTCGTTCTGTTTCCAAGGGTGGTTCAGTAGATCCATTACTTAACTTTGTCAGCAAGTTTGATCCAACTAAGCGGTCTATCTTGTCGGCAGGAACTATGTTTGGTGCATACAACAAGCCAGAGATAGGAGTTCCATTGATGATTGCTGGAACTGGTGCTGATGCTATGCAAAACTTCTTGCGTCAACGAGCCGCACAAAAGGTTTCTCAAGGGTTACTTTCTGGAACTATTCCTAAACCTCAACAAAACATGGGGTTAACTGGATTACTATCTGCGGCATTTGCTAGACAACAACCTGTGCCTCCACAGGAGTAAACCATTGATCCTTTCAGCCTCCTCCTCCTTGCCCAAGGCGCAGTCTCTGCCATCAAGTCAGGCTGTGCAATGCTCCATGAAGGGCGCATGGAACTGGAGGGTGCTAAGAAGACAATTGAAGGTGTCATGGCTGATGTCAAGGCCATCAAGGGAATCTGGGATTGGATTGTTGGACTCTTTAACCCAAAACCCAAGTCCAAGTCAGAAGATGCCCCCAAGCCTTTGGCGAAAGCGAAAGCCGCTTCCAAGAAGCAACAAACTTATGAAGAAATCGAGTTACAAACCATCAATGAAGTGGGAGTCCAACTTGGCAACTTCTTTGACATACAGGCTCAATTAAACGACTATTACGCCTCTCTAGAGGCAGAATCAAAGGAACACTATGACCCAAATCAAAACACTTCTAAAAAGGCTATTGAACGTGCCTTGGTGGAACTCCAAATGGAAAACCTTGATGCACAAATTCGGGAGCAAATGACTGTATATGCGCCTCCTGAATTGAAGGCAATATATACAAGGTTTCTGAAGATGTATGCAAAGATTCAGCAAGAACAGGAATGGGCTAGGGATGAAGAAATAAGGAAGACTAGACGGGCGAGATGGGCAAAAGAGCAAAGGGAGATTGACTTTATCTACTTTGTCTCAGGTCTAGTTGGTGTGGCTTTTATCTCTCTAGTGATGGGATGGATAATGTGGCAGGTAAAGACAATGACACAATCAAGTTTGTTGCTAGGATAATGGTGCAAGTAGCACTATGTCTTGTCATTGCTGTAACATTTCTAGCGTATATTGAGACATTGTGGATGAAGGCTGAGATCAAGCGAGAAGCCAAGGAATTGAGAAAGTTAAAAAGGGAAATCAATGAGATTCGTAATGCTCCTGTTGTTCCTGCTGGTGGCGTGTGATGACAGGGTGAGGTATTTCTGCCAAGACCCTAAGAACTTCTCTGCCAAGCGTTGTCAGCGTCCTGACTGCCAATTTAGTCAAGATTGTCCAGATTATTTAGTCGCCCCAATTCTTGAAAAACAAACAATAGTACCAGCGCAAACTTCATCGGAGTCACAAAAATGAGATTTGAAATCAAGACTGTTGAGGAACTGGTAATAATCATTCAAGCATTTGTGTGGGCATTTGTGGTAATTGTCCTTATGTTTGTCTTTGGTGGAATCGTTAGTTCAATGCTCTATTCGGTCATTTTCGTGAGTCAGCCAATCAAGACTATGGCTCCAATTGACCAAGCATTCACCAAAATGCTCAACGATATTGTCTTAATCATGGCAAGCAGTATCACCACAATTGTCAGTATGTTTGCGGTCAACAAAGGTTCTAAAGCCTTGGCAGAAAAGATTGCTCCCGCTGTTTTGACAACACCGCCTCCAAGCGCACCACAAGCAGTTCCTTCTAATGATTTGCCAGTATGGGTAAATCCTCCGCTAGATGAGGAATGGAGAGCACCACCACCGCCTACTACTCCACCTGACTATATTGACCCTGCCAAGGAAGAAATAGCCAATGAACGGGCTTTAGCAAAGGCTGAACAATGATTCCAAATCCTTGGGTTATCTTAGGCGTTCTATTGGCTTTGGCTGGTTTCTATGGCTATGGACACCATAAAGGGTGGGCTGATCGAGACATTGAGATGCAGTCAGAGATTGCTGTCAAGAACGAGGAAGCCCGTGTAAAAGAGCAAGAATTAACTAAACAACTTACTGAAAACTCAACTAAATTGATGGAGGCAAACAATGCCATTACTGAAAAACAGTCTAGTCTTGATCGTGCTATTCGTGCTGGTAGGGTGCGCCTCCCGTCCACAAGTTGCGTACAAACCAGTCCAAGTGCCGCCCCTTCCAGTGGAAATAGCAACGCCCAGACCAGTGAATCTGATGGAGAGGTACTTAGGCTTATTGGAGAAATCATCTCCCAAGGAGACAGGAACACCGCCCAACTCAACGCCTGTATCTCAGCCTACGAAGCCGTAAGGAGTCAGGTTAATTCACAGGTGCGCTAGGATGATAAATGCGTTTTGCGGAAAGATATGTTTCATTGGCAAGTTCAGCAGTATCAAAGTTTCCAAGATTTTTTTGAACTTTGTTTACAGTGATATGAGCCTGCCATTTATTCGTATTTTTATTAAAAGAAACGCCAAGATAAGGATTTTTCCCTCTAGGTTTTCTTTGATTTTGCAAGTTTTCAGAAGCAGTCACAGTTCTCAGGTTATCAATCCTGTTGTCAGTCTTAATTCCGTTAATATGATCTATTGCTCTTTGTGGAAAGGTTTTATGAACAAACATCCAAGCAAGTCGATGTGCAAGAAACTTTTGCCCTTTAATGGTGATATGTATATATCCTCGATTGTGAGGAGTTCCAGCAATACTTCCAGCAGGAACTTTACTATTTACTCTAATTTTCCAAGTAAATTTTCCTGTAAATGGACAATAATCCAAGATTTTTTGAACGTAGGTAAAATCAATATTGCTCATGCTGTTGCATCCCTTATGCAATGGTTGAGAAGTAGTGGCTCGGTGTTGACGCATCGGGCCATTGCGCCATTATAGGAGATGAAGATGGTTAATGCTGAAAAACTTGCAAAGTTACATATTGATGCCGAATGGGTTGATCCACTAAACGAAGCATTTGATAGATTCGCAATCATTACCAATAATCAAAAAGCAATGTTTATTGGACAGTTATCGCACGAATGTGGAAACTTTAAGGTTTTATCTGAAAACCTCAACTACAAGGCGGCAACGCTAATGAAATTGTGGCCTAAAAGGTTTCCCAATTTGGAGAAAGCCAATGAATATGGTGGAAATCCTAAAAAGATCGCAAATATGGTCTATTCTTCTCGCATGGGCAATCGTGACGAAAATTCTGGCGATGGTTATCGTTTCCGTGGGCGTGGATGTATTCAACTTACTGGTTACTCAAACTATTTCCATGCTGGTAAAGCATTGGGTGTGGATTTTGGTCTTGAGCCTGACCTTGTTGCTACTCCTAAGTTCGCCGCACTTACTGGGGGATGGTTTTGGTCTACCCACAACTGTAATGCTCCAGCGGATGCCCTTGACTACACTAAAGTAACCAAGATAATCAATGGTGGCACGATAGGGCTAGATGACCGCATAAAGCACGTTCAACAGGCTCTAGCGGTCTTAGGTTAGTCTTTGTCCCAACTAATGTATAGGACTGCACCTATAACGATAACACCGATGCAGACACCTATGCCAAGCAGAACAATGATGGTAAGTAGGCTTTCCATCACTTAATCCTGTTCTTGATTACATCCTCAAAGCATTTAAAGAGGGTTAGGACTGCACTTACAAAGGCAGGTGCAATCATTCCTGCTACAAAGATTAAGACTTCACTCATGGTTTTGCCTTTAAAACTCGTTGTTGTTTGCCTGACATACCCGCCCTTGTCAAACCCGTATCCTCAATATACCCCTTTTCTAGCAATCCTTTAAATCTTGCCGTGACGCTAGAGTAGGGCTTTCCTGGCAGTTTTGCCAACACCTCATCTTGGATACAGCCATCAGGGAATGTGGCAATAGTCTGGTAAACCAACTGTTCTAGGCTAGTCGTGTTGACCAGTAATGCCGCTTGTTTGCTCGTTGGTGGCGAGTCTTTCCTTGCCAACTTAAATGCGGGTGAACCAAAGAACTTTTCTACTCCACCGCCAAACCATGTTTTGTCTAATAAACTCATTTGTGAATCCCTATTAAAACTCATTTGTGAACTCCTGTTAATTAAGTTAGTGGGTACTTGCTTACGCTTTCCCCATTGATATATCAGAATGGGATTAGATCGTCATCCAAGTTTTTAGGCATAGGCTTGCTTGCTGGTGGCTGTGCATCCCGTGGAGATACTGCCAAACCAAGAAATTTGCCATTCTTTCCTTCTTTTACCCATGCTGATAGCCAATATTCTTGACCATCTACCATCATGTTCCCTTTATAATTAGGTGCTTTCTCGTTGTCTTTTTTATCATTGGCAAAAAGTACGCCGCTGTTATCACGTTTTTCCATATTAAACCTCTATCTTATTTACTTTGTTAACTTTGTCGTCTAGTTCGGCTAAGAACTTAACAACCTCTTTTTCCAACTTTGCAATGTAGTCATCATCACGATTTATTCGCTTAACAACTAACTGCAAATGCTCTGGAAACCTTGGGTCATAGGAGCATAAGTCTGTATAACTACGCCCTGTTACTGCCATCTGCCATTGAACTTGAGGCATATATTGGTCATCAATACCACCTAATATGCTTTCCAAATGCGTGTGGCTCATGGGTGCTTTGAGTTCAACTAAACCATCGTCCATCACCAATCCATCAGGACTAGCACCAGACATAGGGATTGTTGGATGATCTATAAACGCCACCTGCTCAACAAGGGTGCTTGCATATCCCTCGTATTTTGCTCTGGCAAAAGGCTCTTGCTCCGTTCCCCAAGTCATAGCATCGTTGGTATAAGATTCTGCTACTGTATTGGTGATTCGCTCCAATAACAATTGCGTCATGTACTTGTCTCTGCTTGTTGAATAGCCTGTTTTAGTAATTGCAATTACGTCTTTGATTCGACTAGCAGTAACTTTGCCAAGTCGCAAAGCGAACCATTCTGGACTACCTTGTTCTACTTCACTCATTTCAGCCCCTTCTTCTTTGCATCTTTGGCGGCAATCATTTTGGTCTGCCATGCCTTGTTTCCATCGGTAGCCGCAAACGCCTCGATGTAGATGTTCTTTAGTTCGTCAACTGTTGTAGTGGCTTCAATGGCGGCAATGTAGTCAAGCATCCTCCCTTCATCAGGAGTACCTTCCTCTACCGCTTTAGAGCCTGTTGTAGCGTCTAACGCATCATGCTCGACTATGTGTAGCACCGACACCCAAAGGTAGCGGGAAAGGTAGGTTTGCACAGCACCAAGGTTTTGCACTTCATGGCAACCTTTAAGGGCGGCTGAAGACATAGGACTTGTGAAGACGATGATCTCGTCAGGCTTTTCCGTATTGACAACAATGAACTCAGCAATCTCTTTTCCAAAGCGAATGATGGAAGTAAGACCTACCTCGTTAAATATTTCAATTGCGGGGATTACGAAATCACCTAACTCAAAATAGTTGTAGCCAGCAAACTTGTTGTGACCAGACTTCTTGAGGGCTTTCTTGTGGAACTTGGCTCGTGCCTCATTCAGTTTTTGATATACATTCATTCTTAACTCCTATTTTGTTGACTCTGTTTAACTTGCTGTTCACCTATCCAATGACTGAGCATAACCAGATCATTCTGTATTGCGCTTATGTCTTGGATAAATCCATCATACTTGCTGTTCAAGCATTTTTTATCTAAGTTTTTCACCGATTGTTCTATCCTCATTAGTATGGTTGAGTAGTCGTTCAAAAGTATCTCCAAATAGCAACTGCAATCATGCTGAGAACAGCAATCAATGCAAATAAAACGGGTATGTCGTGTATGTTGGGTGCGCTGTAAAACGGCCCTTCAATAATGTTTTCGTTGACATAATCTTTTGGGTATGCCTCACGCAAAGAACGTGGAAACATACGGGTTGTTGGGTTGAAATCATCCATTTAAAATCTCCTGTGCAATTTCCTGTCTACAGTCGTTATCAAGATACTTGAACTCGACAAAGTGGTTTTCATGGCAACAGCCAATCTTCTCACCCTGTGGTTGCAAGCAGTAGCAACAATAGTAAACATCTGCTTGATCTTCATAGATGGCTTGTAGTTCATCTTGTATTTTCATACATCACCTCTTGCTCTAATTGCTTGGGCTATTGCATTTGCTTGGAAATGTCCACTCCACTCATCTGCTATCAATGCACACGCTTCACGCTCTTTCTCTGCTACCAGTTTGGCAAACTCATACAAAGGCATCATGTTGTTTGCGGGGTTATCCCATCCACACTTTATAGCCAATTTAATGATTTCATCTTGTGTCATTTTGCCTCCAGAACTTTGATGCGTTGCTCAAGTTTGGCAACCAAGGTTTCTAGGTCTTTGATGCGATCTAACAGCATATTTTGATATGTGTAGTCGCTCTTGCGGTATGGGGCTGTAATGCCCACAGTAGGTCTATCCATCATTAACTCCTGTTTAAAAAATATTAACTTTTCATCGCTCTCACAAATGCGGCATAACTTGCGGCTGTATCACCAAAAGGTAACTTAGCCAACTCAACCGCCACTTCCTCTAACACATCATTACGCAACAGTAACGGATCACTACTAACTGGTAACGAGCGTAGATTCTCTGTCAAATCCCTGACCAATGCCCTTTGAATACTGCCATCCGTAACACCAGTAGAAATCTTGCGTTGTTCAGCAAGGTATGTGCTATTTCTAATCTGGTCTGTCACATCAAACTCCAGTAAATCAAATGCTTGGTCAAGTTTGTCGTTCATTCTCTCACCCTAATCGTATCAACAATGTTTTGGGCTAGTCGTATGTCTTTAATCATGTTAAACAACAAAGAACACACAACATCTCTCTCATGTTCAGCACCAAGGTCAAAAGCATTTGCCATACCCGTGATGGTATTTTCTGAGCAAGCCGCCATGCGTAAGTGCTGAATCATCTCTGCTTTTGTCATTTGTTTCCCAATGATTTATATTCTGTTAAATAAATTTTCCCATCATGTGCATACCATTCAGTCACTATTCCTTCTGATACTTCCACAATCTTTTTTCCAACAAAAAACATTTTGATGCGCCACCAAAGTGTTGGTTTGTAAAAGCCCATGTATTTATTGTCAAATAACTCTTGGTATGTCATACAGACTCCCATTCCTTGTGCCATTGTGTTGTTATCTCCAACATTTCTTCCATTGCTTTGTTCTCGCAGTGGTTGTATTGCTTCTTGTTAATGTCGTAGGTGATGTGCTTGTCTTGCTCATCAAATACAGCAAAGTCAATCTCATAGTCATCGTTGTGGTCAGGATCGAGTTCCTCGCCAGGTGTCAGTATGTCAAAGCATACTAAGCACTCTCCGATTCCCTCCAAGTAGACGCAAATCTCATGTTGAAAATCTTTAGGTTTTACCGACATTGTTAACTCCTTTTTAAGTTGGTAATAGGATTGTCAAGGATTAAAAAAGTCCTGTGAACTAGGATAAACCCTATATTGACAAACTATTTTTAGAGTTAGCATAGGCTGTCAACAATCACAGAAGGACTGACATGGAACTCAAATTAGGACATACAACACTTTTAAAGAGGCTAGAACACTCTTCTTGCTCTCTCAAGGACTTCACCCATGCCACCCAAGCGGTAGGCAACCAAGGCTATCACTATGAACGCTATCTCAATGATTTAGAAAACTATGGATATGTGGTTTTGATAGGAGATTACTATCACATCACGGGATTTGGAGTGGCTAAATTGGAGGAGAAGAAGCGTCCTAGAGCCGTTGCCACCAAGATAAGCGCAGGCACAACCACAGAACTCTACGATGGGGCTGACCTGAAGCAAGGAAATCACAGGGTAGGGGCATTTGATTTCTTGAAATACCCTAGTAAATTAGGTGAGAATTTGGTTTATCCAAAACAATATGTATAATCCAACCCGTCTTGAGTGGCATCAGGACGTTGAACTGGTTATTAAACCCCGCAGGTTTCTGTGTGGTCTTGTCGTACAGCATGGCGAGCCTTTTGACCAGTTCAATCGTCTTGTTGTTGCTCATGCCAAGAGCCAAGACCACAGAGCATCTTGCGGGGTTTTTGCTTTTGGACAGCCTAATGCGGAACGTCGGTGGTTAGGCATGAGATACCCTGTAACACGAGCAAACCAGAGCAGGGAGAGTGGGCTAAGAATAGAACTCGGTGGTAGTGGCAAGAGCCTCGCGTATGCGCCTCAATGCCATGTAAGTCTGTTCAATGCTAAGTGATGACACGGCTCCGAAAGGCTACATCCAAAGCAAGAGCGAACCCTCATTTTGATGCGGTAAGGCTATGCTTTGTTCCAACACTCACCAAAAGGCTACATAGGGGTTACTAGATGAGAGTATGTAAGTGTGGAGGGATAGTAAGACAACATGAACTAACTGGTAACAGGGAGGCATGGACTTGTGGTAGTTGTGGTAGGTATCAAATTATTAAAAGGAGTGAAGAATGTTTGAACAATTCTGGACAGCATGGCCTAAAAGCCAACGAAAGGGTGGAAAAGCCACTTGCCAAGCAAAATGGGTCAAATTGAAACTGGACTTACAGGCTGACCAAATCATTAAGCACGTTGAATGGATGAAAACCACTGACCAATGGAAAAAGGGAGAAGGTGCGTTTATTCCCTCACCCTTGGTCTACATCAACCAAATGCGGTGGGATGGGGCTGAAATCCCTGATATGACTGTAAATGTCAATGTCAACTTTAAAGACCCCGCCTTGGCAAAGATTGAGGAAGACACAAGGAATGTTGCCCCAATGCCTAGTTTTGTTCGTGATTACATAGCAAAGTTGACCCGAAAATGACCATAAATGACGCAAACAGAATCCTTGACCGAATCAGAGAAGGCTACCCAATGCCCTTGGCTATCGCAACTCAAGCCCTACAACGGACAGGAGACATTCCTGCCTTTCCTGATAAACCATTACGCACTAATGGCAATGAACCCAAAGACGATAGAACAGGCGAGACACAGAACAGCAGAACTGAAGAAGGATTTTCCTACTCTCGGTATCTCGATAGCCAACAGAATCAAGGAATTAAAGAATGACTCCCTTAATTCGTGAAACTATAAAAATGGCTTTTGATGGTGGTATAGACCCTACTGATGTGCAATGGTTTGATTTATCTGATTATGTTACCGATAGAACTTATGCCGCAACCGAGCCATTGATGAAGTTGCGCCCACCATTTGAGAAAAGTATTGTTGTTTGGAGAGGAAAAACTGCTAATCATGTTTCATACAGCACCATTTTTATGGTTGTAGGAACAAACCCACAAGAAGGTATTGTTATATCTATGTGGCGTGGACAAACTGGCAAAATGCCAATTAAAAGCCCATCAATGGTTTACTTAGTTGATGGTGAAATGTTACGTTATGGCTCAATAGATGATGATGCTGAACTGCATCAAGCCTCGGCTGAAATGATGCTTGCATTTTGTGCTAATTGGCTTGAATCCATGTCCAAGTCAACACAAGCCCATAAACCCATTGTCAAGCCTACATTTACAAATCAACGTAAGCAATCCAAAGGGAAAATGCCAGCCTACGATTGGACGACAGTAGTTATTGAGCCAAGCACTGAAAGGTCACAGCACCAAGGCGGCACACACGCAAGTCCAAGGCAACACGACCGCAGAGGGCATTTACGAAGGTTATCAACAGGCAAGACTTGTTGGGTCAAAGCACACAAAGTAGGCGATGCCACAAAAGGCGTGATATTCCACGATTACAAAATTAAAGAGGTTTCAATATGAAATGCCCTAAATGCCAATCAGATAAAAACAGGATTACCGAGACAATCCAACATGAGGAATTCACCTATCGAAGGAGAATGTGCAATATGTGCTTCAAGTTATTCAGGACAAAAGAGGAAATATTCGCAGGTGTATTGCCACAAAAGCCCCGTAAATTGACAGAGCCAAAGCAAACAGAGTATCAAAAGCACTTTGCGACCGATTTGCTTAAAAGGTTCTGGAAATGAACCCATTTTTAATTAAAGAGCCAACCTGTATCAGTTTTTCAGGTGGTAGAACCTCTGCTTATATGCTGTGGCGGGTTTTACAGGCTCACGATATGAGCCTCCCGAGTGATGCTATGGTTTTGTTTTGCAATACAGGAAAAGAAGCAGAATCCACCCTGAAATTTGTGCATGATTGTGAGACAAATTGGGGTGTAAAAATCCATTGGCTCGAATACACGGCACAAGAACCAAAGGTTAGGGTTGTTGACTATCGCACAGCAAGTAGGGATGGACAGCCGTTTGAAGAAGTTATTAGGCTTAGAAAGATGCTTCCAAATGTCAGGGCTAGGTTTTGCACAGTAGAGTTAAAAATCCGAACCATGAGCCGTTTTACAAAGCAAATGGGATGGGATTCTTATGTTAATTTCATAGGAATAAGGGCAGATGAACCTAGACGGGTGGCAAAAATGCGCCCAGATAGCAAGAGAGAAGATACTGTGATGCCCTTGGCAATGGCTAAAGTTAGCAAGACAGATGTGTTGGAGTTTTGGAAAAATCAACCTTTTGATTTGGAATTGGAAGTAATAAATGGGGAAACCATAGAGGGAAACTGCGATTTATGTTTTCTCAAGGCAACACCAAAAATAATGACTTTGATAAAAAAAGAGCCTGAACGGGCTATTTGGTGGGCAAAACAAGAGGAATATGCTCAAACTGTAACAAATGGGGATGGAAACAGGTTTCGGATTGATAGGCCTAGATATGAAGAAATTTCCAATTTTATTGACAAACAAAGCGATATGTTCGATGAAAGCATAGAGTGTTTCTGTGGGGATTAAATGACTATTTTTATCGGTATAGACCCAGGCTCGGTTTCGGGTGCGGTGGGTGCTTTGCACTCAAACGGGGATTATTTGGATTCATTCATGATTGAACACCAAGACAAGCACATTCGTGCAATGGTGCTTAAAAACGCCTTATTAAGGGCTATTGACCCAAAGGAAGGCGCAGAGATAGCAATAGAAATGCTCTATTCACGCCCAAATCAATCATCAAGTGCCATGTGGACATTCGCAAGGGCAGTCGGTGCAATAACCGCCATTTGTGAATTAACTAACTATCCTTGCCACATGGTGCGCCCTCAAGTTTGGAAAAAGTTTTATCACATACATGACAAAGATGATTCGCTCGATATAGCCCGTATGTTTTGGCCTGAAGCCCCGTTAAAGCGAAAGAAGGACAACAACCTAGCAGAAGCCCTTTTAATCGGGGATTATTGGAGACAACAAGTAATGGGTTTAAGAGATGGCAAAAGCCCTACCAAATAGGCCAAAATATGACGATATGCATGGGCATTTATTCAAGTTAACAGAATCGGAACGTCATATTATCAAAACAATAGGCAAAGGGAACTATGCAGAAGGGGTAAGAATTTGCATAATGTGGGGCGCACATTTCTACAATCTTGGGCTTAATACTGAGATGGATTTAAAGCACATCGGCTTGGTTACAGTTTCCAGCACCGACAACTACCCGCACGAATAGGGCAAGAAGGGCATTAAAACACCCCTAGAAGGCTCTCAAAATTTTAGGGTGCTATGGTGGTGGCGTCATTGGGGCTTGAAGGGCTTAAAAATAGGCAAAGAAAAACCCGCACTAGGCGGGCTTAAATTGTGGGTTAAGGGATTATTTGCGTTTTAGGATAATTTGAAGGATAAGGGCTAGGGTTGCATAGATCATGCGTAGGCCGTCCAATGGCTAGAGGCGTAAACTGCTTTATCTGCAATTTTTGCAATAGGTTTCATGCGGTAGGCACTAGCAAAACTGTATATTCTGACTGCTGGCTCTTCCCCATAGGTAACTACTTTTTTTCGCATTGCGTCACCTTTGAAACTATCAACACACGGCACACATTCGCCCTGCATGGATAAAGTCTCTTCCGACATTTGGTGTATTTCTCGAATCTCTACAAAAGCCCCTAAAACCTTGGTGCATTGGTAAAAATCAATGTTTGTTTGGTCGTAGCCCCAAGAACAGCGAAAAACATCGCCTATTTGGACATTGTGAGGTTTATTGCGTTCTGCCTTGTATTTGGCTTTGCGTTCGTCCCATTGCATGAAACCCTCTAAAGTCTCTTCAATTTTGTTTTTAAGGCTTAATTCGTCTTTGAATCGATAATGCCAATCGGGTTTTGTGCGTTTGCCCCCGTAGGCAATGGCATAAATTCGCCCATTGTCTAAGGTAGTGCTGTAAACCTCAAAACCATATCGCTCGTCTTTGGCGGTCAATGTGTAACCGTTTGGAATCCATCGTTCTTTTTTCATGCTATTAACTCCTGTTTATTTACGTTTTAAGATTATTTGTAGAATTAGTGCAATAGTTGCATAAATCATGTAACTAATTCCATAATTCTAAATTCCTCAGATGTGTAAGGGCTTGCAATATTTCCATCTTGGTATTCCCTTAATTCCTCTTTTAAAAAGTCACTAAGGGCATTTTGTGCATCTTGGTAACTATCGAAAATGGTAGGGATTTCGTTTTCATCTTGGTCATAAGTTGTCCAAGTATTTACCCAATCGTCACACAATGTCAAATGTTGGATTTCGTATTTCATGCGTCTATCTCCTCAGAGTTTTCCTCTTTATATGCGTCAAACATGGATTGTGCTATCTGTCTCCAGTTAACAGCATCTAAAAAGGCCATTGCATAGTCAAATGTAAGCCCCTTAGTGCCTTCCATTTCTAGGATTTCAGTGGCATATTCTTTTAAACTATCGGCGGCCTCATAAACTTCCATGCCATCATCAAATTGGTCTAACCATGCGACACCATCAAAAATTTCTAGGTTAACTCTCCAAGTTTCATAGTTAGCCCAACCATTGTAAGTTTTATCAGTCATAGTAACTCCCATTTATATAAACATTAAAAAACCCCATGCCCTATAATTAAGGCATAGGCCATAAACCCCTAGTTTTAAGGGTTTACAGTCTAAGGGTTAGATTGTTGCAGTTTCAGTCTCTACGGCCTTAACAGTAGGTTTAAAACACCATTGTGGAATTGATACGCCGCCGCCGTCACGCATGGGCATAATAACGCCGATAAAGTTATCAACACCAATATTAACTAGGCCACTATTGTTGCCCCGTTGCAAAATGGATACAGTAGGCGTAGCACCTTTTTTACTTTCTTTTATATCGTGTGCGGCTTGGTGAAATGCTAAAACGTATTCAGGGTTATAGCAAGCGGGCGCAATATCATCATCTTTTAAAACTAAGGGCAACACTCTATCGCAATCGGGAAATGCCCCGTCTAATGCTTGGAATGTTTGTTCACCAGTAGGCGTTATAACGTGTATTTTTACGCCGTCAATAGTGAAATGCAATATTTCATTGGCATTTCTAGCAGTTCCAATAAGGGTTTTTAGTGCGTCATTACCGATAATAACGCTACATTTCTCCCTTGGTGCGTCATCTATCAACAAACGCCCTAGCATATGCCCGTTTGTAGATTCTAGATAAGTGCCCCGATTATTTTGCACTACATGGATACCGCATAGGTAATAACGTATGTCCTTAGTAGAACTAAAACGATTAAGGGCTTTTAACTCTTTACGCATAACTGAAAATTTCATATTGACACCTATTTAAAAACCCTAGGGAAATTCCTAGGCCACTAACCCCTAGTTAAAAGGGTTAGCAGTCTAAGTGATTAAGGGTAATTAGAGGGTTTATAGAGGGATAAACCAGTTAAACGATAGCAGTTACCATTTTGTAATTGCACGTCAATCGTGCCAAATGGGTGAATTTTTAGAACTAATACAGTTCTAATTTTGCCAAATATGGGCATTTTATAAGTTTGATTTTCTACCAGTTCCATGTAACACCTTTTAAAAAGTTAAACAATCAAAGTATGCAAGCAGTAGGATAACCCATGCTATACAAAAAACAAGGCCACAAATAGTTTCATATAAGAATTGACGCATAGTTAACACCTATTAAGAATTTTTAGCCAATAGATTAAAAGATTTTAGGTAATCCCTTGCCCCTTGGTAAGTATCGGCCATGATTTTGTCGCATAGTTCACCATTTTTATACAGTTTGACAATGTAATAACCATTGTATGCAATACGTTCAAACGTAGTGTAATTCCCGTTTTTTTGTTCAGTGATTTTCATTTTTAACACCTATTAAATTAGTTGATTGAGATTGATAGTTTAGGGATTGTTAGCCCCTAAACAATAGGGATAAACCCTTGTTATCGGTAAAAATAAGATTGTGCATTTTGTATACAATCTCTAGGGTTAGCCCCATAATATTTTCTACCAGTAATATAACCAGTTACAAACCAGTAACCAGTAATCGGGCATTTTGTAGGTTTCATTAATTGCCCCTATTAGACTTTATTAGCCCATTCAAGGCCACTAGGTGTAGCATGGTAAACGTGACTTTCATAATCATGCGTTAAAAATCCATGTTTAACCAGAGTATCCATAATGGATTGAAACTGATTAAGACTAGCCCCATGCCCCATTAGTGCACTATAAATAACGCCACTTGGTGCACCGATAGAATCAATATTGCATGATTCAATAATGCCCTTACCTATGCTTTGCAATGCTTTAATTTGATTGTTTGTCATGTAACGCCTATTAAAAAAGATTAAGAAAACCCTAGATTGTGAAACCTAGGCAAATAACCCCTAGAGTAAACCAAGGGTTATAAACCTATGCTTTACTGAATAGAATCAGTTTGCGAAATATGGAAAACCGATACACTACGCACTAACTTGCTAGGTTTACCCGTTTCCTTGCTTTCAGTATCTACCCATGTAACGCACTTAACACCAGTTTCACCCTTACGCACTTGTCTACCAAGGGCTAACCATGCTTTGTAGGTGAAAACGTTTTCCCTAGGGATAATGTCATTGTGTGCGATACCCTTAGATGCAAAACCACTAAGGATAGTTTGATAGTTAAGTAATGAATCCCCATGCTTTGCACGATTAAGGGATTCTAGAGATTGTGTTTGTTTATCCATATTGACACCTATTAAGTTAGTTAAAAACACACTGATTATTTGTTAACCAGTGCTACTAATATAACGTCACCACTACAATAAAGTAACTAGGACAAACCCTAAGTTATCTAAAATAATTCCTATCAGTTCCACTATATTGATAGTCAATTACTATTGTAATACTTTCTTACTTATGCTTGGATTGTATGCAATATCAGTATACAGTTTGACTAGTTGCACTGTAATGGTGCATCACCCATATGCGAACGATTCTCATTTGCAATTACTTAATGCTAGTAGTTCTCATTCGCGTTTACCTTAATGCGAGTGATTCTTATTCGTATCTTGCTTATGTTAGTTAGTGCTTACTTATGTATGGGGGGGAGGGGGTAGTCGTGCTGTGGAATATTTGTGGGTACATCCCATCCACAAGTAAAGGAAAATGGGAAATCTATACAGGTTAAGCAGGACGTGTATAGCAAAGTAGGTAAGCCGACTTGCTAGGTTTGTCTAAGGATGAGTTTAGGGAACCCGTGTATACAGGTAGTCCTTCAAAAGAAGGGAGCCTCTCGTTTATCTTGGTTACTGGTTTACTTTGCTTGTCATCGCAAGTCAGTTCACGCTACACGTCCCGTTCATCTTGTTCCCTTCTCATCACGAGGGAGGAGTGACTACTTGATGACCACATGATTCACCTGTTTATCCTACTTGGTCGGCTCAACCGCATAGAGGGATGGGTTCTGATCCCCGTGGAGTGATGACACTATATCAGGGATTACCCTATTGTTCAACAAATAAATCTAGACGATAATGAATGAAGGCAACTTCCCTATTGTGGACAAAAGTACATGAATCAAACTAAACCCCGTGGTAGACCTCCTTTGGATGTCAACAACTTGGCAAAGCCAAGAGGTAGACCAAAAGGTGCTACTAACAAACAGTTCTCCCTTACCAGTTATGCTGATAAGCCTGAACTCATCACTCTACCCAAGACTGAGACTGCCCAACTCAAAGAATTAAAGAATCTCCTGATAAACAGTGCAGGTTCTAGAGTTGTCCACAAGGCGGTAGAGATAGCCATGAATGACGAACACCCTGCCCAACTAGCCGCCATTAAGTTGTGCATGGACAGAATGTTGCCTGTCTCTATGTTTGAGAAAGAAGGCAAGTCCCGTAGTGCTGTAAATATTACGATTACAGGCATTGGTGGAGTAGCAATAGAACAGCCACCCATTGACAATGCAGAGGATGCTAGTTACACTATGAAGAATAGTGAACAGGAATAACAATGAAAGCAACTCTGAGCCTTGATGTTTTAAAAAACAATGTCTTATACGATAAAGATACTGGCATTTTTACTAGAACAAAAAATCATCCAAAAAGAAAGTATTTGGTTGGATCGGTAACTGGAGTGCCAAGACCTGATGGATATGTTCAAGTAATGATTGAGGGGAAATTGTTTCTTGCTCATAGACTTGCTTGGTTATATGTTTATGGTGAACTCCCAAAAAACAACATTGATCACATTAACGGAATAAAAAACGACAATAGGATAGAAAATCTTAGGGATGTAAAACAAAGAATAAATGTAGAGAATTCAAAAAGAGCAAGAAAATCAAGTGTTTCTTCAAATAAATTAGGCGTAAGTTTTGCCAATAAAGGTAACAACATAGACAAGCCATTTAGGGCAAGAATTGTTGTAGACCATAAAGAAATACATTTAGGGACATTTTCAAACGAAGATGAGGCACATGAAGCATACCTGTTGGCTAAAAGAAAATACCATGAAGGTTGCACAATATGAGTGATCTCAATTTCCAACTTTTGCCGTGGCAGGAGGAGGTATTTAAAGACCAGACTCGCTTCAAGGTTATAGCGGCTGGGCGACGCTGTGGAAAGTCAAGACTTGCCGCCACAACTCTTATCATTGAGGCTTTAAAGTGTACTCAAGGTTCTGCTGTGCTTTATGTAGCCCCAACAAACGGACAAGCAAGGCAGATTATTTGGGACGTATTATTGGAACTAGGCAGGGAGGTAATTCAAAATGCCCACATCAACAATCAAAACATCACTACCATCAATGGAGCGACTATCTATGTCAGAGGAGCAGATAGACCAGACACGCTACGTGGAGTTTCACTCACCTATGCAGTCCTCGATGAAGTCGCAGACATCAAACCCGAAGCGTGGGAACAAGTTATCCGAGCCTCCCTCTCCGATAAAAAAGGTAGAGCCATGTTCATCGGAACCCCCAAAGGAAGAAACTGGTTTTACGATCTGTTTAGATTGGGCGAGAGCGCAGAGGACACCGACTGGAAGTCTTGGCACTTCACCACAAAAGACAACCCCCTGATTGACCCAACTGAGATTGAGTCTGCTAAGAAAACCCTGTCTACCTTTGCTTTCAAACAAGAATACATGGCTAGTTTCACCAATGCTGGTAGCGACATCTTTAAGGAAGAATGGATCAAATATGGGGAAGAACCCCAAGTTGGCAGTTATTACATAGCCATTGACTTAGCAGGATTTGAAGAGGTTGCCAAACAAGCGGCTAACTCCAAGAAGCGACTAGACGAGTCGGCTATCTCTGTGGTTAAGGTGACTGAGGATGGAAAATGGTGGGTAAAAGAGATAATTCATGGGCGTTGGGACATCCGTGAGACTGCGGCAAAGATACTGATGGTTATGCGAGACTATCGTCCAATTGCTGTTGGAATTGAGCGTGGAGCACTAAAAAACGCAGTTTTGCCATATTTAAGTGACTTAATGCGTAAAAATAATGTATATTCGCATATAGTTGACTTGACGCATGGCAACAGGAAAAAGGCTGACCGAATTATTTGGAGTCTCCAAGGGCGTTTTGAGCATGGGCGCATCATCTTGAATCAAGACGAAGATTGGGATGTTTTTCTTGACCAACTGTTGATGTTCCCTGCACAAGGCGTTCACGATGATTTGCCTGACTCACTCAGTTATCTTGACCAGTTAGCAGTCACTTCCTACTTTGAGGGAGATGAAGACGAAGACTGGCAACCAATGGATGTTATAGCGGGGTTTTAAATGGCAGATGGTTTGTTTGGTGGTGGAGGCGCATATTTTGGCAACCCCAATATTGCCAGACAAGGTATTCGTGCCAGAGAACTTGCTCAACAAAGAGATGTAAATACATTGCCTGATCCAAGAACATTTGGATTTGTAAGTGGTTTACTTGGAACTGCTCCTGACCAACTTGGCATGAGCGTCTTAAATCCTAATGCACAAATGGCTAAAGATGCGGCTTACTATGGATACCAAACAGGTAATGCTTTGCAAATTGCTCCCGTAGTAGCAGGAATTGCAAGGGGTGTTAAAGCCGTACCAGCAATGATTAACGAGATGCGCTCAACGCCTTTACCACTTGAGTGGTATCACGGAACATCTCCAGAAAGCGCACAAGCAATTCGTCAGTCAGGACAATTTAATCCTAATGCTGGCAAAAGAATGTATGAATATTCTGAATTAGGGCCAAATACTGTTTACTTTGCACCAGAAGGAAGTTGGTGGCTTGATCCTACAAAAGCAGAAGCAGGTAGGGCTATGTCCTATAAAGATCAAGTTTCCATGCGATTATCAAAAGACGCAAATGTAAAAGTCATTGATTCCCCTGCACAATTTGACAAAATAGCAAAATCTGTTGGTTATAAAGATGGTAAAGAGTTGCGTGATGCTCTTTGGGCAGACAATTTGGGAATAAGAAAAGAAGCCGAACAAGTTAGACAAGGAACATTTCAAGACTTTTTAACAAATAGATTAAACGATTTTAAAAGAGCAGACCCAACTGTAAATACACTTTCTGATGCCGCCCAAAGATATGGGATGTCTCCTGAAGATTGGTTAAATTTACAAAAAGAAGGATATGCTGAATTTGTTAATTTTGAAAGTCAATATGAAAAAGCAAATAAAGCAACACAAGACTTGCTAAAAAAAGGAATTGATGGGTTGTATTTTTCTCCAAAGTTTGCTGATAAAGCCTATAAACAAGAATATATGGGAACAGTTGCTGGCGATCAACTTGGAATTTTTAGACCAGAAATTGCAAAAGTCGTAGATAATCCTAGTATGTCTATGCCTACAAATCCAGCATACAAAGACCCATTTGCTGACACTACAAGGTAAATTATGGATAAAGAATTAGATCAAAACGAATTTGTAGAACCAACAGAGGCCGACAAAGACTTAGTTGCTTTTGTTGTTGACCATTGCGATAGATGGCGTGACTATCGAGATTCAAACTATCTCCAAAACTGGACAGAATACGAGCGTATCTTCCGTGGTGAGTGGGCTTTAGAAGACTCTACCCGTGAATCCGAGAGAAGCCGACTAATAACACCTGGCTCACAACAAGCCGTTGAAACCCGTCATGCTGAGATTATTGAAGCAATCTTTGGTCAAGGCGAATACTTTGATATCAAAGACGACATCCAAGACATTGATGGCAATCCAATGGATGTGGGCAAACTCCGTGAGCAACTCATGGAAGACTTCTCCAAAGACAAAGTAAGAAAATCTATCGATCAGATCGTTCTGATGGGAGAAATCTATGGCTCTGGCATAGGCGAAATCATCGTCAAGACAGAGAAAGAATACTACCCTGCGACTCAGCGAATTCCTAATGAGACTACCCAAGCCGCCATTGGCGTAATGGAAAAAGATCGCATTTCTGTGCGAATCAATCCTGTTAATCCTAAGAACTTCATCTTTGATCCTAATGGAACAAGTATTGAAGACTGCCTTGGCGTGGCTGTGGAGAAGTTTGTCTCCATGCACAAGATTGTTCAAGGCATTGAGGCAGGGGTGTATCGCAAAGTTGACATCGGTGAAGATGGCGATGACGAAGACCTTGAGCCTACCCAAGAGAATATGCAGTTTAAGGACAACAAGGTTCGCCTGTTGACTTACTACGGCCTAGTCCCAAGAGAGCATCTTGAGAATCTTGAAGAGCAAAAAGACATTGTTGACCTATTCCCTGAGAGTTCAGCCGCAGACGAGTACACAGACTTAGTTGAAGCCATCATTGTGATTGCCAACGATAACTTGTTACTCAAGGCAGAACCAAATCCTTACATGATGAAGGATCGCCCAATCATTACCTATCAAGCCGATACTGTGCCTAACCGCATTATGGGCAGAGGAACGATTGAGAAAGCCTACAATATGCAAAAGGCGATGGATGCACAAATCCGTAGCCATTTAGACTCTCTCGCCCTGACAACTAGCCCCATGATTGCTATGGACGCTACTCGTCTTCCACGGGGTGCTAAGTTTGAAGTCAAGCCAGGCAAAGCAATCCTTACCAATGGCGCACCTTCTGAGATTTTGATGCCATTCAAGTTTGGCACGACTGACCAAGGAAATATCCAAACTGCTACTGCTTTCCAAACGATGCTTTTACAGGCTACTGGTACTCTAGACTCACAAGGTTTAGTCTCTGCCGTAGCCCGTGATGGTGGTCAAGGCGGTATGTCTATGGCAATTGCCTCGATTATCAAAAAGTACAAACGCACTTTAGTGAACTTCCAAGAAGATTTCTTGATGCCGTTCATTAAAAAGGCGGCCTTCCGCTATATGCAGTTTGACCCAGAGCGTTATCCTTCTGTGGACATGAACTTCATTCCTACGGCTACGCTTGGCATTATTGCCCGTGAGTACGAACAACAGCAGTTCATTGGTCTATTGCAGACTTTAGGGCCAAATACCCCTGTTATGCCATTGATCTTGAAGGGCATTGTGGGTAACAGTTCGTTTACTAACCGATATGAACTGATGGATGCGTTGGAAAAGATGTCTGCACCTGATCCACAGGCGCAACAAATGCAACAAGCACAGCAACAATTGGCTATGCAAGCGGCACAAGCACAGATTGCAGTCAGTACAACTCAGGCAGAACAAAATCGGGCTGAAGCGACTAAGACAATGATGGAAGCGCAGTTAATGCCTGAAGAAATCAAGGCTAAAGTGATTGCATCTACCACCAATAATCTGCCAAACCAAGACGAATTAGCATCTAAAGAGTTTGATAAACGAGTTAAGATTGCTGAATTGATGCTTAAAGAGAAAGACATCTCTAATAAAGGCAAGATTGTTGAATTGCAGATGGCTGATAAGGTCAATGCACAGTCAAAAGTTAAGCAAGATTTCCTTACCAAACTGACGGATGGTCTAAAGCAAAATGGCTAACATCAAGGAACTGATCCAAAGCATTGAGTCTCTTGATTCCTCATTTGACGAGAAGTTAGCCGCTATCAATCAGATGGAAGAAACTCTTGTGGCTATGCGCCAGCAAGAAGAAACTGCCGTTCAAGAAAATGTTGACTTGATTGTTGAAGCCATCAAAGTGATGGAAGATAAAGTTAGTGCCCAATTAGAGATTGCCAAGTCTATTGTTCCTGAAAAGGGTGATAAGGGAGATAGAGGCTTAGATGGTAAGCAAGGCAAAGATGGTCGTGATGGCAAAGATGGTAAAGACGGGATAAATGGTAAAGACGGAGCAGATGGTAAAGATGGTGTTTCTGTAACGGATGCCAAGATTGACTTTGATGGTTCGTTGGTTATTACTTTGTCAACAGGACAAGAGATAAATGTAGGAGAAGTCGTTGCTCCTGAGTTACAAGAAAAGATTAAGTTAGTTACTTCTGGTGGCGCAGGTACTGTTTTGCCAAGTCAAACAGGCAATGCCAATAAATATCTAAAGACAGATGGAACAAACTTATCTTGGTCGGCTGGTGATGGCACAGGTACTGTAACTAGCGTTTCAGCACTTACATTAGGAACAACAGGAACTGATTTAAGTTCTACTGTTGCTAATGGAACTACAACTCCAGTAATTACTTTAAATGTACCTACTGCATCGGCTACAAATCGTGGCGTATTAAGTTCATCAGATTGGACAACATTTAATAACAAAGGTAGCGGAACAGTTACAAGTGTTGGTGGAACAGGCACAGTCAACGGCATTACATTAACAGGCACAGTTACATCAAGTGGTAATTTAACCCTCGGTGGAACATTAGCAAATGTAAGTCTTGCAACACAAGTAACTGGTAATTTGCCTGTTACTAATTTAGGTAGTGGCACATCTGCATCTGCTACAACTTTTTGGCGTGGCGATGGCACATGGGCAACACCTAGTGGTGGAGGTAGTGGTGGCTTAACTTGGGCGGCAGTTCAAACGGCAAACTTTACTGCGTCTGCGGGGAGTGCTTATCCAGTAAATACCACATCAGGTGCGATTACAGTTACTTTGCCTGCATCACCAACCGCAGGTCAGTTTGTGACGATTGTTGATTATGCTGGTACTTCTGCTACCAATAGTATTTTAATAAATCCTAATGGAAACAAAATACAAGGAATTACTGGCAATTCATCTATTGTAGTAAACAGGCAGGCACTTAATTTTGTTTATATAGATTCCACACAAGGTTGGCTTTCTTATGCTCAACAATATGCGCCAGCAAGTGCCGCACCTTATACCGCTTCTTATCTATTAGTGGCTGGCGGTGGTGGAAGTGCGGCACAAGGCGGTGGTGGTGCTGGTGGACTTTTATCAGGAACAACAACTTTTGTTGGGAATGTAACTTATACAGTAACAGTGGGTGCTGGTGGTGCAGGTGCAGGAACTAGTGCGCCTGGTACAAATGGTGTTAATTCATCTTTAGGCTCTTTAACTGCGGCTGTTGGTGGCGGTGGCGGTGGATATGGTGCTGCTGGTGGAAGTAATGGTTTGTCTGGAGGTAGTGGTGGAGGGGCGGCAAATAGTTATCCTAATGCGGCAAGTGGAACGCCAGGCTCTGGAACTTCAGGTCAAGGTAATGCTGGTGGGTCGGCTGTAACTGGTTCGCCTTATGGCGCTGGCGGTGGCGGAGGTGCTGGTGCAGTTGGTGGTAATGCTTCTGGAAGTGTTGCTGGTAGTGGTGGTGTTGGATTAACAACAACTTTAATTACAACAGCACAAGCAACATCTGCATCCGTAGGACAAGTAGTTAGTTCATCAGTTTATTTTGCTGGCGGTGGTGGTGGTGGACAATACAACAGCCCAACGGCTGGTACGGGAGGTTCTGGTGGTGGTGGTGCTGGAACTTATGGAACTACAACAAGCGGTACTGCTGGGACTGCAAATAGTGGTGGTGGCGGTGGTGGTGGTGGATTAACAGGTTCATCTGGCGGTTCTGGATGTGTTTTGATTTCTGTTCCTAGTGCTAATTATTCTGGTACTACAACAGGTTCTCCAACTGTTGTAACCAATGGCTCTAACACAGTTATGATTTTTAAATCATCAGGGAGTTACACAGCATGAGCCATTACGCTAAAGTTCTTAATGGGATTGTTCAACAAGTCATTGTTGCAGAGGCTGAGTTTTTCCAAACATTTGTGGACACAAGTCCTGGCGATTGGATTCAGACTTCTTACAACACTTATGGTGGTCAGCATAGAAATGGCGGTACGCCTTTGCGTAAGAACTACGCAGGTATTGGCTTTACTTATGACCGCACAAAAGACGCATTTATTCCACCTAAACCCTTTGCTTCATGGACATTAAATGAAGAAACTTGTTTATGGGATGCGCCAACTCCAATGCCAACAGACGGCAAATTCTATGAATGGGATGAGACTACAACATCATGGAAAGAAAGATAAAAACTGTTGATGAGCAACAAGCAGAAATCTTCATGGCATTTGCCAAAAAAAGACTAAAAGACAACCTACAAAAGATTGAATACATGACCCCTGAACTGCAACGCTACTATGAAAACCGCTTTGACATGATGTCAAGGGAGGGGTGGAAGGACTTAATGGAGGATATTGACAACATGATAAATTCGTTGAACAATATTAGTACAATCCCTGATGAAAAAAGCCTACAATTCAAAAAAGGCGAACTTTCTATCCTAGTCTGGCTGAAAACCTTGAGACAGGTCAGCACACAAGCATACGAGGAATTGAATGAAAAGAATGTTTGATTTTGCCTGTGAAAACGGGCATAAAACCGAAAAACTTTGTGATTATGAGGCGCAGAGTTTTAGGTGTGAATGTGGGGAGATTACTTCCCGTGTTCTAAGTGCTACTGCGATTAAGTTGGAGGGATGGTCGGGGAGTTTCCCTGGGGCGGCAAACAAATTTGACCGCATCCATCGTGAAAAACTAGCCGCAGAGCAAAAAGCGAACTCATAAACAAGATGTTGTCGAGTTCATGTGTATCTCCTAGAACCCATTAGTGGCAGGAAAAGGAAACAGTATGTTAGTAGACCAAGAAGACGAGATGCCTAGCGAGTTAGAGGCTGAAGAAACGAAGATTGAAGACCATAATGCGATAGAAGATTCTAAGATTCCTGATAAATATAGGAATAAATCATTAGAAGACGTTATCAAGATGCACCAAGAGGTTGAAAAACTGGTTGGTCGTCAAGCACAAGAGGTTGGAGAGGTTCGCAAATTAGCCGATGAATTGATTAAGCAAAATCTCGGACAGAAAGTCCAACACGCTGAAGTTGAGCCTGAAGTAGACTTTTTTGAGAATCCTCAGAGAGCAATTCAGAACACAGTTGATAGACATCCCGATGTTTTAGCGGCTAAACAAGCGGCTAATGACTTCAAAAGGATGCAGATTCAGCAGAAGTTATCGCAAGAGCACCCTGATTTTCAGCAGATTTCTGCTGATCCAGAGTTCGTAAATTGGGTTAAATCCTCAAATGTACGAATGGGGCTGTATGCAAAGGCTGATGGTGAGTTTGACTACGATAGTGCCAATGAGTTGTTATCTACCTTCAAAGAGTTGCGTGGCGTTAAGACTAAGAAAGTGGCTTCTGACGGAGAGTCAAGTCGCAAGAGCAGTCTAAAAGCCGCCGCAGTTGATGTTGGTGGATCAGGAGAATCTGGCAAGCGTACTTACAGGAGGGCTGACCTAATTCGGCTAAAAATGAGTGACCCAGACAGATATGACGCATTATCTCCAGAGATTATGTTGGCGTATCAAGAAGGTCGAGTAAAGTAACTAATTGATTCT